>OHAN01000145.1_pt1 | contig 73622 bp, 57 predicted proteins | sample 1577121 | NCBI WGS metagenome assembly OHAN01 (sample SAMEA3541554, study PRJEB24748) | human gut metagenome | biome: human gut; feature: human-associated habitat; material: faeces | place: China | collected 2012 | reverse complement strand
CCCATCAGGTCGAGTGTCAATGCATTGGTTCCCATTTCGCGAATATCACGATTACAACTGTTTTGTCCTAAGATCGTTACATAACCGAGTTCAAACGTAATCTTTTCCTGAATGCCCTTGATCTCAAAAATTTCTGCATCGGCAAAGCGAAAATTCGTTACTTCATTTTTTGTTGTATATCCCATAATCATCCTCATTTCCGTTTATTATAATCAAAGTGTCATAAATTCATATAAATATTATGATAACACAACAACTGCCATTATGACAAAATTTTTGTCTCATTAAAAATACGTTAAATAATCAAAAAATAACAATATCCGATTGCAATATAATTGTCTTCTGCGAGCTCCCCATTATCTAAAGCCAATAGGATTGCGGCAACCTTATTTTTCAAAATATTATATTACAATCGGATAAAATACTTCAAATAAAAATACTTCAAACAAAAATACTTCAAATAGAAATGCTTCAAATAGAAATGCTTCGTTCTATTATTGCTCTTTTAAGATACAGACATCCCAGTCTGTCAGATGAATCGTATCGCCTTTTTGGTACTCTTTTCCACACAGCAGATCTACTGCATGATCATATGGAGAAATAATGTCACATTCTTCTTCGCTATAATGCAACAGATAATGAATCGTATCGTTCTTTGCATTGATACCGCTGCGAACAATCACAGGCCATTCAAATGCTGGGACATTCTCTTTGGCTTTGGCATATGCTTTGCGGTAAATCTTTTTTAATATCTCTTTGGATGTAAAACAACCAATATAAAATGCACTGCCTTTGCCATATGCATTTTCGGTAAGACCGGCATATCTGCCCCAATATTTATGATCGTAGTTTTCATAAGAACCCGCTGTCGTTACCTGAAGTAATTCTGCAAAATAAGACAATGGTTCTCCGGCAAATTTTGTCTTGCCCGGTTCTGTAAACTGATTATAATGCATACCGAAACATTCTGTCATACCATGTGGCTGTGCATCCGGATATACACTAAGTTCTTCATTGGCAACAAATGACTTAAAAGAACTTACCAATACACCGCCTGCTTTGACAAACTCACGGATCAGAGCAATCTTTTCTTCTGCAATACTATATAAAACCGGAGTTACAAGCATACTGTACTTTACAATATTTCTCTCATTCAAAGCATGGATATCTAAAATATCACATTCCATATTCATCTCATACAGACTATCATACATCCAACGGACAACGTCATTGTAACTTAGATCTTTATCAATCGGGAACCACTTAAATGCGTCAAGAGATCTGTTATCAACGATCAGGGCAACCTTATTTTCTTTTTTAATGCAAAGCGTATCTTGTCCAAGTCTTTCAAATTCACGTCCCATCACTCCCGCTTCTTCGTAAGTCGGATTTGTTGCAAGATCATGACTTAAAATACCTTTCCAATAAGTTTCATATCCGTTATGGATTGAATGCCAGTTCCAATATAAAATACTCTGCGCACCGCTTGCTAAATGACTGTATCCATGTAATCTGAGCTGTCCCGGATATGGTGTCCAATATTTAAAAGCTTGTGCCTGACACTCTAAAACAAAATAATTATCATATTTTAAACTGCGGATCGAATCACCACCAAAAGCAATCTCTGCTCCTGTCAGTTCATCCTGTGTCGGATGATAAATATCCGTTCCTGCTATCGTAACGGCTTTGGATGCTTCATAGTGATTGATATCCGGCTGTACTCCATAAGAATAACCGTCCTGTGCGATATCTGCCCCAAACTTCTTCCACTCAAAGTCAAAATTATGTGTAATAAACTGCTCTTTTTTCTTATACTTTGAAACCAGATCCGACTGCCATTGCAGATATTGTGCGGCAAGGCTTCTTTGAAATGCTGCAAACTCGGTTGCCAGTCCACCATTAATGCAGCCTAACATATCCGGCAGATCATCCCAGTCATGAATCGAGTTGCTCCAATATGCCAGATAAAACGCTTTATTCAGGGCTTCTGTTGTATGATATTTTTCTTTTAAATGTTCTTTAAAAAGCTCCTGTACTTCTTTAGAAGCTGTACCACAATGCTTTGTTTCGTTATCTATCTGAAAACCGATCACAGACGGATGTGCTGCCGTATGCTCTGCCAGTTTACAGATTACTCTTTCAGCATATTTTCGAAAAACCGGATGCATGATATCCATGATCTGACGGTGTCCGTATCTGGCACGTCCTTCTTTGTTATATACCATCACTTCAGGACATTTCTTTTCGAGCCACGATGGAATCGCATAGGTTGGTGTTCCAATAATGACATTCATCTTTCTCTTTTGTGCTTCCTCTAACACACGATCAATATAAGAAAAATCAAACTCGCCGTCTGTTGGTTCTAATGTACTCCATGTAGATTCCGCAATACGAATTGTATTCATTCCTGCCTGCTGCATCATGTCTAAATCTTCTTTTAAACGGTCGTATGGCATGTATTCTAAATAATATGCAGCACCAAATAGAATTTCTTTCATTATAATTGTCCGCCTTTCTGACTAATTTCTCTGCCTCTTTTAAATTCTTTCTATAAGTACAAGGAAGGATACTGTTTTTACGCAATATCCTTCTCTTGTTCTTATTAAGATTTCTGTCACAAGATATATCTTACTTATTTTATCCTAATCTGTGTTTTCCGTTCTCAAGATCTTCAACAGCTTTGTCATAGTGCTTGTCAAGATCAAAGAACATAAGTGCTACAAATGCGATTGCCATTGCAATAGCAGGAATCCATGCAAATGATGCGTTAATCGCCGCTAAAGACGATGATGACTGTACTGCTGCTTTTGCATCAAATCCACCTGCTGCAAGGATCCATCCAAGTGCTGCCGTACCAATGCCTGAACCGACTTTCATACAGAAAGAAGATGCTGCATTACCCATTCCGGCTGTACCATATCCGTTGTACCACTCGCCATATGTGATCGCATCCTGTAAAAGGCCAAACATGGTAGCGCCTGCACAGGCAAATCCAAGACCTTTGACAACAGACATTGCACAAATGATCGTATAATCTGTTGTAAGACCTGTAATTGCAAAACTGACTACGGAAATACCGGCACCAATCATGAATAAGTTTTTCTTAGATACAAATTTCATGATAAATGGTGTCAGGAACAGTCCTATGATCTGTGTCATAGACAGAAGATTTGATACGGTTGCATATTTTCCTGCATCATTCATGTTATACTGTGTAAAATAGACTGCTGAGCCAAAGAACGTTGACATCATAAAGTACATTGCAAGAATACATACTACAAGAAGCAGCCAGTATTTATTCTTTAACAGTCCTGCCAGACCTTTGACAAAAGATACATTTTCTTTCTTATCATCAGATCCTGCATTTTCTACAACACGTTCTTTACAAACAGCAAAGTTAAAGAAATTGATAATTACAAATACTACCATTAAGATAGAAATTGTAGCTGTCCATCCCTTCTGTGTGTAAGGATCTCCACCGCCAAATGCTGTTGTCATTTTTAAAACAACGGTATTGATCGTCATAGTACCTGCTGTAGCAAGAAGGTTTCTGAAGTTTCCAAGAAGACCTCTTTCATACTGGTTTGTTGTCATCAAACCGTGCATAGCAGCATATGGTACGTTGATGCCTGTGTAGAATACTGTTGAAACTAAGTTATATGTCAAGAACATATAAGCGATCTGTACCGATCCTGCAAAAGAAGAAGGAACGGTAAACATCAGAACTGTACATACTGCTAACGGAATGCAAAGTCTTGCGATCCACGGTCTTGCTTTTCCCCATTTGCTGTGTGTGTGGTCTACGATATAACCCATGATCAGGTCAGAAACACCATCAAAGAATTTTGAAATAGCAATGATAGAAGCCGCTGCTGCTGCACTTGCTCCCACTACATTTGTATAATATACTAATAAAAATGCACTGATTGCAGAGTAAACCAGGTTTCCTGCATAATCTCCCATACCATATGCAAAACGTTCTAAAAAGCTGAGTTTTGCATTCGGATTCATATTTGTCTCTTTCATAAGTACCTCCTTATGTGTGCTTTCGTTCAATTTTAAGTTCATTATATACTTTTTCTACTGTTTTTCAACAAAATTACAGATCCTTTTTATCAAACCATCCAAAATCAATACATCTGCCGAGATCCCAGCTATCCCAGCCAACCCAGCCTTCTGTATTGACTGTATCTGTTAAAAGCTTGTAACTCCAGTAAAAATATCCTGATCCTTTGTTCCATGCTTCTGTCTGTACTTTTGCTATTGCATTATAGATCTTCTTTTTCTCTTCCGGTGTGTAGCTTTCTACAGAAGCACCATCCAGACCGTTTAATACTGTCTGACCGCCTTTTGTGTCCCATCCACAAGCCAAAGAGTTAAACAGACACCACTCACCGCATATCACAGGGAAATACTGCTGCATTTCTTCGATCTCTTTTGCGAAATGTTCCTGAACATATTTTGTATATCCTTCGATCGTCTGCTCGCATCCGTTCATTTCGGCAAGCATCAGATACTGGTGTGTATCTAATACGATATTTTTATATTTCTCTTCCTGCATAAAGTCTTTCCAGATTGTCAACTCGAAACCATCATGGAAAACAATGTATTTCTCTTCCGGAAGATATACACGCAGACGGTCATAAGCGTCTTTATAGAATTGACGGATAAAATCATATGGTACAGGACCGCTGCCCTTTGCCATCTCTTTGTCAACCGGTGGATATCTCTTTTGCATATCCATCATCTCCCACGCCTTTGGAAGTGCCGGTTCATTTAATACTTCAATTCCCCAAAGTCCTTTTCTTTTGCCATAACGTTGTGCAAGTCTTTCTAAAACGGTATGAACAAATTCGACTTCCTTTGGATTCTGTGCCCATTTACATACACCACAGATACCACCATTGTCGGAACCATTCTGTCCTTCCGGTGCTGTATGCAGATCAATCAGGATCTGTAACCCATATTTTTCAGCCCAGTTAAATGCCTTATCCATTTCTTCGATACAGCCGATAAATGGTTCTCTGTCACCAAAAATGAAATAAGGAACAGGAATACGAACAGTATCTAATCCCCATGATTTAATCGTTACAAAATCTCTCTCTGTGATATATTCACTACGATGAATACGGATACGCTCTGTGTAAGCTTCTTTTGATAACTGTCTTGGAAGCCAGTATTCATCTTCTGCTGTTGTTCCTGCAAACAAAGCCGGATTCATCCATTTTTCCAATACCAGCCAATTGCCTAGGTTTACGCCTTTGACTTTCATAAAATCATCCTCTTTTCTTTCTATGATCGTTTTTAGTGTTTTGCGTCAGAAGCATGATACATGTGCACCTGCATCATCTTGTGTTTTCGCTCTTGCAATTTGTATGATGTAATCATAATCAAATTCATTCTTTTTCTATATCACATTTCTACGCTTTTTATCATGTTTCTACTTTAACTTTTATTTTTTTCTTTTCCTTTTATTTCCTTGTTTGCATTTCTTTTTTGTGTATAATGAATATATAAACACGTTCATAATGTACTCTCGGCATCTTCTGAATGAAGACAAAAAACAGAGATACCGCATGGGAAGTTTTGAAATGTAGCTTTCCCAAAACTCTGTCATGATATATTTTCCTGTTGTAGCTCAAAATTTCAAAATCTATTTAGGAGAAATTTCAAAATGAATCTTCCTGTATTGATAAGATATATTTCCCATACTTTGCATACGTTTGTACGCATCTGCTCACCGGACGGACAAATACAATGTTCCGTCTGCGATGTCGGAGGCTTAGAAGATACTCTGATCAAACAGCCGGATGTATATGATTTTTTATTGCATCGTGAAAATACAGACCTTCCGATCATTAAAGGAATCAATGACACGATTGCTTATGTACAATTCTTCGTTGACAACAACTGCTTTTTAGTCGGTCCGGTCTCATTTTCTTCTCCGCTCTATCCACTCCACCAGTTAGAGCATGTGATAATTGATTCTCAATTAAAGAATCATCTTTCTGTGTTTTCCTATCACCATTTTTGTGAAGTCATTTTGTTCTTCTATAATGTATTGGCAACGGAGCCGCTTTCGGAAGAGACCTTTATCAGCTGTAACTTTGTTAAAAGTTTTTCTTCGGATCAGTTGCAGCAGGATTTTTCCGATTATCTTTTTGAACGTCAGGAATCAGAACAAAAGCATAACCCATACGACCAGGAATGTCGTGAGCAGAAAAGTATCGAAGATGGCGATATTGAACAACTAAAACGAAGTATTGCTGAGGATTATTCCGGCAATCTTGGTGTATTGTCACATGACAGTCTGCGTAATTTTAAAAATTTATGCATAGTCGTGATCACACTTGCATCTCGTTCTGCAATTCGCGGCGGAATGTCCCCGGAACTATCATTTTCTTTGTCTGACAATGCGATCCAGAGAATCGAAGCTGAGAACAACCTTGTGCAGCTTGAAAAAATGTTACGTGAAATCGAGATACAATACGCCCAGATGGTAAACGAGATCAAAAAAGCCCAAAAAGGAACATTAGCACACCGGAAAAATCCACATATTATAAAATGCAAAGATTATATTTTTTCACATTTGCATGACAAGATTACAATGGATGACCTTGCTTATGAAACCGGCTGCAGCCCAAACTATCTTTCACAGCTTTTTAAAGAACACGAAGGAATCAGCCCATTACAATATATTCTACGTGAAAAGATCAACCGTGCCAAAAATCTCTTGGTATATTCTGATTATACTTACAGTGAGATTGCAACATATCTTGGTTTTTCTTCACAAAGTCATCTTGGCAAGCAGTTCAAAAAATTTACAGGTTATACACCAATGGAATATCGTCGTAATTTTATGCGGCAAAATCCTTAAAAAGTGCAAATCAAAAAGTCCATTTATTATTATGTACCCCGATTATGGATTCATAATAATAAATGGACTTTTCTTTTTCGTTATCTTTTCTTGCTTTGCTTTTTCATATTCCTGCATTTAGCATGGGATCGGAATAAACCGCTCTTCTTTCGAACAATCATTCTATGCAAAAATATTCTCTCTTCTTATCAATCTTTCTTAATAGAAATCCCAGGAAGAATATCTCCGATATCACTTAAAAAACCATCTGAGTCATCTTCCTCGTCTTCATCATCCTCTAAAAATTCATCCGGATCTTCAAAAAGCTGGTTGAAAGCCTGCGCTACTACTTCAAATTCGTCCTCATCCTCTACCGGGGCGAACTGTGGATTCCCCTCGGCATCTTCTGAATACTCTAAGATCAAGGCTTCACCTTCCGCAAGATCTTCCGTAGCCTGCTGTGGCATAACAGCTACATACTCTTTACCGAATTCTTCAATCTCAAGTGCAGCCATGATCTCCGCATCAATATCCTGACCATCTTCATCTGTTAATGTAATTACAACTGTTTCTTCGTCACTATCACTAAATAATAATTTCTGATTTTTATCGTTCATTCTTTTCTCCATTTCTTTTTCAATTGATTCTGATATTAACTCAAATTGCTATTACGTCTGATGGTACCATTAGCTGAAAAAATTGTCAATCAGTCAATCGCTTTTTCCGTTTTTATTCTTTTTGCCCCTTCGTTACCCACTTCCAATGATCCAATACATATTGACCTACGATCGGATCATACATGGTTCCAAGATTTTTCCGAATCTCCTGATAACAATATGCAAAGTCATGTGCTCTGCGATAACAACGATTCGATGTGATCGCATCGATTGAATCACAGATTGCAATAATTCTCGCTCCGATCGGAATATCACAGCCTTTTCTTCCATTAGGATATCCTTTGCCATCATAGCGTTCATGATGACAAAGCACAATATCTTTTAATTCGCTCAGATGCGTCGATTTACTAAGAATTTCCGCCCCGATCTGAGGATGCCGACGGATCAACTGCCATTCTTCATCGGTCAAAGGCTCCACTTTATTTAAAACAGAATCCGGCACGCCAATTTTTCCTATATCATGCAAATGAGCTGCAATATGGATCCTTTCTATATCATGATCTTTAAATCCCATGATCTGACATACCCGCAGCGTCATGTCGCTCACACGCTGGGAATGTCCTGCTGTATAGGGATCTTTTGCATCCAATGCACAAGTGATGCACTCTATGATTTCATGATAATCAATGCTGTTTTCATCTGTTGAACAATATTTGCAACTCTCCATTTTTCTTCCGCCTTTTCTGATTTTCTTCCGTTTCTTCTACACATAAAAAAGTGCAAAGCCAGCGCTTTGCACTCCAAGAATTGCTATTGCAATTCTTGTTGATGCACCGCTACCATACGTGCATTTTCCTATTCCGTTAAAAAGTGCAAAGCCAGCGCTTTGCTATGTGTACCACCACTATACGAGCAGTTTCCTATTCCATGAAAAGGAGTTAGTCAATACCTAACTCTTTTTTACAAATCCTTCTATTCAAACGAACAATTTTCTGACTATTCGTTCGGTAATACAAAATAAGGTTAGCCAAAGCTAACCTTATTTTAACACATCTGATATTTCAGTACAAGAATACAAAAAAGAAACTTTGTTTTCTTATCATTCTGTTCTACCGATCAATCCAAAAGATTCTGCATGCTCTTCAAACCGATCAACAAAGTAGAAGAGTTATGTAACACTGCAGATGTTGTCGGCTGGATCACACCGCTGACACCAAGTAAGATCAGCATCGTATTAAAGCCTACGATAGATCGATAATTCTTGCGGATTCTCTTCATCAGATTATCACTTAACATTTTTAAAGTAACAATCTGATACAGGTTGTCTGCACCGATCGTAATATCTGCAATCTCTCTGGCAATCTCTGCACCATCACTGATTGCAATGCCCGCATCTGCGGCGGAAAGTGCCGGCGAATCATTAATACCGTCACCGATCATAATGACTTTTCTGCCTTTTGCTTTTTCTGCTTCTACAAAGGAAGCTTTATCTTCCGGCAGGACTTCTGAATAATATTCATCTACGCCAACTTTCTTTGCAATAGCAGAAGCAGTTCTCTCACTGTCACCTGTCATCATAACAATCTTTGAGAGTCCGGCTTTACGCAGGGAATTCACAACAGCCTGTGCCTCCTGTCTGACAGGATCTTCAATACAAATAACGGCTGCAAGTTTTCCATCAATTGCAAGATACAACTGTGAATATTCCGGCGGAAGACTTTCAAACAATGCTTCTTTGCCCTCCGGAATGATACATTTCTCGTCTTCAAAGATGAAATGATAACTACCTATGATAACACGCACATCATTGATCGTAGTAGAAATTCCATGTGCTACCAGATATTCTACTTTTGTATGCATCTCGTCATGCTGCAGATTTTTTTCGATCGCTGATTCCACGACAGCTTTTGCCATGGAATGTGGAAAATGTTCCTCTAAGCAGGCAGCAATCCTTAAAAGCTCATCAGGTTCTCTGCCATCAAAGGATACGACATCCACCACCTTCGGCTGTGCTTTTGTCAATGTTCCTGTTTTATCAAATACGATCGTGTCTGCATCCGCTACTGCTTCCAGATATTTTCCACCCTTTACGGTAATTCCATATAGGCAGGATTCACGAATCGCTGACAGAACGGAAATTGGCATAGCAAGCTTTAATGCACATGAAAAATCAACCATCAAGATAGAAAGTGCTTTTGTTACATTTCCGGTCAGAAGATATGTCAGTGCTGTTCCACCAAGGCTATATGGTACAAGACGATCCGCCAGATGTTCTGCTTTACTTTCAAGCTGTGACTGAAGCTTTTGAGAATCTTCGATCATTGTAACAATCTTCTCAAATCGGCTTGAACCACCTAATTCCTTGACACAAATAGTCAATTCGCCTTCTTCAACAATCGTACCGGCATAAACCGAAGCCCCTGCCACTCTTCTGACCGCAATAGCTTCTCCGGTCAACGATGCCTGATTGACCATAGCTTCACCGGCACATACCAGACCATCAAATGGGATTACATTGCCCATATGTACCACAACCCGATCCCCCTGCTTTACATCAGAAGCACAGATAAGTCTCTCTTTTCCATCCTGCATGATCCATACATGACTGATATTTAATGACATGCTCTGTGCAAGATCATCTACTGACTTTTTATGTGTCCATTCCTCTAGCAATTCACCGATACCAAGAAGAAACATGATCGAACCTGCCGTATCCAGATCATTTCGCAAAACGGAAACACCGATTGCCGTCGCATCCAGTACCGGAACTTCTATCTTACGCTGCCATAAAGTCTGTACTCCGTTCTTAATATATTTGATTGCATTTGCAATAATAAAGCAGGCTCGGATCGGATAAGGGAGAAGCCATTTTCCTAAGTAGCGGAATGCAACTTTTCCAATTAATTTTTCCTGGTATCTGGCATTTAATTCTCTTCCTGAATTTTCGATCAGACCGGTCGGAACGTCCACTTCATCATAGTGAAACTGCTGTAACAGATCGATCACATTTTGACGATCACCAATATACTCGATCGAAACATCTCCTGTTCTCTCATATACTTTGACATAAGAGATTTCTTTTGCCTGATGCAGATAATACAATAAAGTATCTGCCTGTTCATATGTCATACGATATGCATGCATATGAATGCGCATACGATGAGACGATTCATGTTTTATTGTAAATTTCATAAATGTTCACCTGCGATTTTTAATGTTTTATTCTTCTGTTTCTGTTGTCTGAGCATCTTCAAATTCTGCTGCCTCTGCCTGTGCAACGCGTTCTTCATTGATATCCTTTGCATCTGCTAAGATATCTTCCGCATTCTCCTGAACAGTAGAAACTGTTTTCATCACACACTCTTTTGCTCTTAACGCTGCCGCAGTACAATTTGTGTAGAATTTCTTTGCATCTTTGCTTGATAAAATCTTAATTCCTGCTGTTCCAAAAGCAACACCTGCTGCAAAAATTCCTGTCTTTTTAACGTCAACCTTCTTAATAAAATCTAACATAGTTTCAACCTCCATTGTCTTTTGTTTGTATTATATTAAATCTATTTTTTTAAGTTTTCCACTATTTTTTCACTATTGATATTTTTTATCAATAAGCTTATGCTTTATTACGTATTCTTCTCTGATTCAATAACAATTCTGTTCACCTTTTGATTATCTAAGTAACCACAGGCTTTTAAACCTTTCATTATTACAGAATTCCATTCCGTCCGGGACAAGTGGTAAACCATATTATCATCTAACTCTATAGTGCAGGCGTTTTCCTTTACGCAGTCAAGGTTGCATGAAATTTTATAAATATTTCTTCTGCTAATAGCTCCAATGTCTTCAAGAAGATTGACCATTCTATACACTGTAGCTGCCCCGATGTTAGGATCAATTTCCACTGCTTTATAATAAATCTCTTTACATGAAGTGCATTCTTCGTCAAGGATTACGTCCAAGAGAACTTTTCTCTGGTTTGTAATTCTACATCCCTTGTCTTTTAAAGTCTTCAGAACTGATTCCTTCTGCATTCTTGTTCTTTGAAATTTTAGTTCATCACTTTTTTTCTGCTCCAATTATTTTCTCCCAAAAAAACATGGGAACCTGCAAATAATTGCAGGTCCCTTATATTAAAACTTATTATTTTGCACTTGCTTTTTTCATGTTAACATTTAATGTATTGCTCTCTTTGTATGGTCTGAATAAGAGATAAATAAATACTATTACTAATGCAAATGCAATTGCTGTTCCAAATCCAAATGTTCCTGCTGTAACTAATGTTCCAATCTGATAGATACATAATGCAACTAAGTATCCAAGAATTGTCTGGTATCCTATTGCAAAGAAGAACCATTTAACATTGTTCATTTCTCTCTTAATAGCACCCATAGCTGCGAAACATGGTGCACAAAGAAGGTTGAATACTAAGAATCCGTATGCTGCAATTGGAGTCATAACCTGTGCAAGATTTCCCCAAATTTCTGTACCGTCTTCTGCTACTTCTGCAAAACCGAATAACATACCGAATGTTGCTACTACGTTTTCTTTTGCAATAAGACCTGTAATAGCTGCCACAGCCATCTTCCATCCTTCACCTGCTTTAGTCCATCCAAGTGGAGTAAAGATTGGTGCAATTACACTACCGATTGATGCTAAAATACTATCGTTAAGCTGTTCTGCTTCTAACATTCCGAACTTTCCGTCTACCCAACCGAAGCTCATAAGGAACCAAAGAATGATTGTTGAAAGAAGGATAATAGTTCCGGCTTTCTTAATGAATGACCATCCTCTTTCCCACATGCTTCTAAGAACGTTTCCTAATGTTGGCCAGTGGTATGCTGGAAGTTCCATTACGAATGGAGCAGGATCCCCTGCGAACATCTTTGTTTTCTTTAAAATAATACCTGAACAAATAATTGCTGCAATACCTACAAAGTAAGCACTTGTTGATACCCAACCTGAGTTGTTAAAGAATGCACCTGCGATTAATGCAATGATAGGCAACTTAGCTCCACAAGGAACAAATGTTGTTGTCATAATTGTCATCTTACGGTCACGGTCATTTTCGATTGTTCTTGATGCCATAATACCAGGAACACCACAACCACTACCAATTAACATAGGGATAAATGATTTTCCTGAAAGACCGAATTTTCTAAAAATTCTGTCCATAATAAATGCGATTCTTGCCATATAACCACAGCTTTCCAAGAAAGCAAGGAATATAAACAATACTAACATCTGTGGTACGAAACCAAGTACAGCACCAACACCGGCTACAATACCGTCAAGAATAAGTCCTGATAACCAATCTGCACAATTTAATGAGTCAAGTAAGTTTCCGATTAAAACAGGAACACCTGGTACCCAAACTCCATAATCTGCAGGATCAGGTTCTTCAGCTTCTGTTGCTGTCTTAAAATCATTAACTGTTACGTCAAACTTGTCTGTTACTTTTCCATCTTCATCTTCAAGTTCTGCTTTTGCAGTAATGTCTGATACTCCGGCTTCAGCAACAAATGCGTCAACTGCTGCTGTCTTATCAGCTTCACTTGCTTCTTCGTTCCCAAGAACTTCTTCGATATTATCTGTGCTGATTCCTTTGTCCTTAGCTGCTTCAATGAAAGCATCAACTGCTGCTGTCTGCTTTTCATAATCGCCTGATGCATCTTCATAAGAACTTGTTCCTATGCCAAACAAATGCCATCCGTCACCAAAAACACCCTCGTTAGCCCAGTCAGTAGCCCATGTACCAACTGTTGTTACTGATACGTAATATACAATAAACATTACAACTGCAAAAATTGGAAGAGCTAACCATCTGTTAGTTACGATCTTATCAATCTTATCTGATGTTGTAAGTTCACCCTTATTTCCTTTTGATACACATTTTCCAATTACTGAAGAAATGTATGTATATCTTTCATTTGTAATGATACTTTCTGTATCATCATCAAAAGCATCTTCTAACTGCTTAATTTCATTTTCAACGTCCGGAACAGTTTTCATCTGTTCTTTAATCTTGTCATCTCTTTCAAGAAGTTTGATAGCGAAGAATCTCTGCTGTTCTTTTGGAATATCGAAAGCAATCTTTTCTTCTACTTTTTCAATAGCATCTTCTACTTTTTTATCAAACTTATGTACCATTTCATGGTTAGGTTTCTTAGCAAGTTCAACTGCCTTGTTAGCTGCTTCCTTAATTCCCTTGCCCTTAAGAGCTGAGATTTCAACAACTTCACAGCCTAAACTTTCTTTTAAGTCCTTGATGCTTATCTTGTCACCTGATTTTTCCATGATATCAATCATGTTAACAGCCATAACTACAGGAATACCTAATTCCATAAGCTGTGTTGACAAATAAAGGTTTCTTTCAATATTTGTACCATCAACGATGTTTAAAATTACATCAGGCTTCTCATTAATAAGATAATTTCTTGCTACAACTTCCTCCAATGTATATGGTGAAAGTGAATAAATACCAGGTAAGTCAGTGATTGTTACATCTTTATGTCCTTTGAGCTTACCTTCTTTTTTCTCAACTGTTACTCCAGGCCAGTTACCTACGAACTGGTTAGAACCTGTCAATCCGTTAAAAAGTGTTGTCTTACCACTGTTCGGATTTCCTGCTAAAGCAATCTTAATTGACATTTTCTTTTTTCCCTCTTTCTTAAATTTTAAAATTGTTAATATGTTCCACCTAATTATAGGCATACGTAGTTAACTATTATCTGTCATTGCTGACTTTTGTTAGAATTAGCTAACCCTAGGTTAAAAATAATAAGCTGTTGCTTAAAGTCTTATAAAAAAAGTTATTCGACTTCAATCATCTCAGCATCAGCTTTTCTTAAAGATAACTCATATCCTCTAACTGTTACTTCCACAGGATCTCCAAGTGGTGCAACTTTTCTTACATAAATGTCTACACCTTTAGTAATACCCATATCCATAATTCTTCTTTTAACGGGACCAGAGCCTGTAAGTTTTGTAACCTTTACTGTTTGGCCACATTTTACTTCCTTTAATGTTTTCATAATGTGCTCCTTATTTCATTATTGTATTTATATTTAAAAAGATATATGACATACATATCTTTTTTAAATCATATTAAAAGCTTAATTAATATAAAACCGGATTTTAACTATAATCAGTACCAAAACCGTATCTTAGACCATAATCTTATTAGCCATATCTTTTCCAATGGCAACTCTTGAATCTTTCACATTAACAATCATGTTTCCACCGATTTCTGATACGACCGTAACAGTCCCACCGACTACAAACCCCAGATTTTCTAAGAACTTTCTTGTTTCTTCTTTTCCACCAATCTTTTTAATTGTACTAGCTACGCCTACACCGGCTACTGTTAATGGCATCATTTTATACCTTCTTTCGTAATCATACTGATTATTGATAATCAATTTCATTTTCGATAGTTAGTATACTCTAACGTTCATTAGTTGTCAACAAGTTTAGTGAGTCTTTTGTTACTTTTGTTAAAATTTTACATAAGTCTTTTCCTAATATTATTTTTTGTTATTAAAATTAATAGCAAAGTAAATACAACAAGGAATGTGGCTAATGTTCCGTCAAACAAAGATGTTGCTGTTAAGTTTAACATTATAATCACCTCATTTCAAAAAAATGCTATACTTTTTGGTTAGTCTTGTCTAACTAAAGTATAGCACATTTTGAAAAAATGTATATAATTTTTTAACTTATTTTTCTTCCTCAGGATATGTCATGCCCCACTGTTTTCTTATGTCAGTCATAATCTGCATAACATCCTTAGTATATTCAAGATATGTGAAATCCCCTATTCTATCAATTGTTTTTTCCATATCTTCCACTTCATAATAAAGTGCATCTTTAGTATTTCCACCGGTAATTGTTTCCTTGTGACCGTCCTCAGTATAAGTAATTACTGCTTCCTGCCCTCTTGGATATTCAAAGATTTCAATATATCCCTTGTCAAAAGCGATTGTTCCGCGTTTAGGTTGCTTGCAGTGAAGCGAAAGCATAACCGTTGCCATTTCCTCTTCTTTATTTTTAAGTAAAATTCCTGCCTGTTCATCCACTCCCGTAGGAGCCATTTTTACCTGTGAAACCACCTGATCAGGCACCGATGTCATAAACCATCTTACAAAAGAAAGTGCATATACGCCAATATCAAGCATTGCCCCACCTGCAAGATTTCTGTTAAAAAATCTGTTAGTCATATCATATTCCTTGTAACTGCCAAAATTCATCTGGATAAGACCTAAATCCCCCAGTTTTCCTGAACTGATAATTTCGTTTAACTTCTTATATATAGGCATATGATATATTGTCATTGCCTCTGCAAGAACTACATTATTCTCTTTTGCAAGATTAATAGCCTCTTCAAGCTCTTCGCTGTTAAGAGTAATTGACTTTTCGCAGAGAACGTGTTTTCCTGCCTTTAATGCTTTTCTTAAAAATTCTATATGAGTGTTGTGTGGCGTTGAAATATATATAATGTCTACATTTTCGTCTTCAAAAACCTGATCAATATTATCATAAACTTTTTCGATCCCGTATTTTTCTGCAAACTGCACAGCCTTCTCATGTGTACGGTTAGCTACCGAATAAAGCTTTTCGCCTTTTTTCTCCATTGCCGCAGCCAATTCGTTGGCTATAACTCCACATCCAAGTGTTGCCCAATTATATTTTTTCATTTGTACCACCTTTCTGCCATTTATGGCAAATCTTATCTTTCACTTTCCAAGGCACCAATGGATTTTTTCATCGCAAACCCTGAAATAATTAACAAAATAAATTCCGATAAAGGAAATGCTACCCAAACACCATTCATTCCAAAGATTGGTGCAAGAATTGCGGCGCATACATTTACTACCACAAAGCCTTTAAGTATGGAAAGAACGAATGCCCATTTAACTGAAGCCATGGCGCTTAATGCACTTGAACAAAATATGTTAATTCCCGCAAAAAGAAAACCAATAAAATATATTCTAAGTCCTACTCTTGCAAGGCTTAAAAGCCTATCACTGCCCTGACTGTTAAACACACCAACTATTGTATCTGTAAAGCCCCATATCATTATCACAATAATTACTGCAAGTCCCAACGCCGTTGCCACGCCTAATTTTCCAATTAACTTAATATCCTTTATGTTATGCTTTCCATAACTTTCGCTGATTAACGGTTGTGAACCAAGTGCTACACCGTTAAAAACTGCAACTGCCACCAGTGCTGTATTTGCCACAACCCCGTATGCTGCTACACCAATATTTCCAGTTAGTCTTAATATTATAAAATTAAAAACCATAACTATAACAGCTCCTGACATTTCCCCAACGAAAGCTGACATTCCAACCTGGCAGCAATGGAAAAGTCGTGTCAGGGATGTTTTAAACCATTTGAACTTTACTGTATTTTTCTTAGATAGGAAATGAATCATACAAATCATAACTCCAACTACAGGAGAAAGTGCTGTTGCAAGGGCAGCACCCGGCATCCCCATTCCAAGTGGAAACATCAAAATATAGTCAAAAACAATATTAAAAAGACTACTTATTAATGTAGCTGCCATACTTACCGACGGATTACCATCATTTCTGACAAAAGCATTACATGTATAATTAAAAATAAAAAATGGCGAAAATGACATAAATATTCTAAAATATGGAACTCCAATTGCTACAATTGTTTCGTCTCCACCCATTATTTCTACGATTTTGTCTGGGAAAACCAGGCCCAAAACGGCAAAAATCACACCTATAACAAGCCCCCAAAACAAAGCGCCTGAGAAATATTTGTCGCATTCATTACTACCATCCTTATTAGAATTCCTGTACTGTTCTTTTACTATTGAATATCTAATTGCTGAACCTACACCTACCATCTGTCCCAATGCAAATATAACCCCATACACAGGCAATGCCATATTTAGCGCAGTTATGCCGTTGGCACCTACTGCTTTAGAAATAAAATAAGTGTCTGCCAAAATGTATAATGACAATCCTATCATTGCCAAAATATTCTGAGATACGTACTTAAAAAATCTATTTTTCATTTTATTGTCAACTTTCTAAACCTTTTCTATTTAATTTTTTATTTTCTATTTATATTCATACTATTTTTAATTCTTATAATTTTCAATGCATAAGAAAAAAGAGCAACTATTAAGCTGCTCCTTTATCATAACAAACTTTATTATCTTATTCTAGTAATTTTCAGCATGTACTTCAAAATAGCTCTGTGGATGATTACATACAGGACATACTTCAGGTGCCTTTGTACCAACAATAATATGTCCGCAGTTACGACATTCCCAAACTTTAACTTCGCTCTTTTCAAAAACCTTAGATGTTTCAACATTCTTAAGAAGTGCTCTATATCTTTCTTCATGATGTTTTTCGATTTCACCAACCATACGGAACTTCTCTGCTAATTCAGGGAAACCTTCCTCTTCTGCAGTTTTTGCAAAACCTTCATACATATCTGTCCATTCATAGTTTTCGCCTTCTGCTGCAGCTTCAAGATTCTGTGCTGTATCGCCGATTCCGTTTAATTCCTTAAACCACATCTTAGCATGTTCTTTTTCATTGTCAGCAGTTTTTAAAAATAATGATGCAATCTGCTCAAAACCTTCCTTCTTAGCCTTTGAAGCAAAATAAGTATATTTATTTCTTGCCTGTGATTCTCCTGCAAAAGCTGCCTCTAAATTCTTTTCTGTCTGTGTTCCTTCGTATTTACTCATATAATATTACCTCCTAAGTAATCAGTTACTACTGATTTAAATTTTAGTCCTTATCAATATAGTTATACCCTAAATAACTATAAACATATTATACTGCAAATTCATTATTTTTGTTAAATATTCTTGTAAAAAAATATGTTTTTTCTATGAAATGAACTAACTTTGAAATTAATTATTTATATTACAAATTTGGACTGTAAATTTTATCGAAAATCCTTTTTCTTTACTATATATGTCGATACATACATAGAAGCAATATAAAAGATCAGGCTAACAATTAACACTATATTTCCAAGCATTTCAAAATTGCTAAATATTCCCTTTGCACTTGATAGTTTATCGCTAAAAATATTTATTGCTGCATAAGCAATCCCCCATATTATCATATTAGGAAGCATAATCATTACGCTTCTAACTTGTGGGTTTATCCCTCTTCCTATAATGTATAATATGCACAATTCTATAGACATACATATTAAAATTCCACCTACAAAAAATTTAAATATAACTGATATGTCAAACCAAACTGCCTGTGTTGTTTTTGTCAAAATAAATGCAATTACTGTTCCCAATAAAAATTCATATATAATCGTCACTGCACTTATAAGATATCTTCCTGCAATTCTATCACCTTCCTTTGCAGGTAGCATTAAATCAAAACCACAATCTGCTCTTTGTTCATATGTAAATAGTGACGTTGGTACTATTGTAGAAATAAGGAGCATATATGAATAAGCAGAAAGAATGTTCTCAGTTGAATATGCCATAACATATCCTAATGGTGCAAACAGAACTATGGATGCCAAGTATAATAATTTCATTTTTCTAAAATCATATTTCATAAATAATATCTTTGCCATTATTACATTCTCCCTTCTTTAATTGTATGTAACATAATCTGTGACACATTTGGCTTTTCAAAAACAAACTGACCGTCAAAATTCTGTACATTATTGCTTTCAATTAATGCCTCAAATCCGTAATTTTTATTTTCTACTCCAATTAAATATTTTTTCTGTTGTTCTGTTAAATTACCATAATCACCTTTTATAATCATATATTCCTCAAGCATTTCATCTTTAGGCTTCTGAAGAATAATTCTACCGTTATCTATAAAAGTAATATAATCTGCAATTTCTTCCAAATCACTTAACACATGTGTTGAAAACAAAATGCTTCTTTCACCATTTTCAATATATTTCTGAAGTTCCCCCATTAATTCTTCCCTCACAACAGGATCAAGTCCATTAGTCGCTTCATCCAAAATCAATAATTTGGCATCTCTTGAAAATACCGTAGCAAACATTAATTTCACTTTCATTCCTCTTGAAAAGTTAATAATGTTTTTGTTTATTGGAAGATTATATTTTTCAATTAAGCTGTCAAACTTTTCGCTATCAAATGTAGGATAAAATTCCTTTAATGTCTGTTTTACATTTTTTACCTTAAGACCTTTTGTAAAATAACATTCATCACCAACGTAAGCTATGCTTTCTTTGTATCTTACAGGATCATCCGCATATGATATTCCATCTATCTTTATTGAACCCGAATCACACTTACATATATGATTAATCAGATTAATGGTACTTGTTTTTCCTGCCCCGTTTTGTCCTACAAATCCCATTATATATCCCTTTGGAATTGTCAGATTTACATCTTTCAATTGAAAATCTTTATATGTTTTATTTAAATTTCTTACTTCCAAAATATTCATTTTCTACTCCTTTCACGGATATTAATATTAGTGCCTATTGTACCTTTTTAATCCTGCTGCCATACTGAATCAACAATGGCAATTATCTCGTCTTTTGTCATACCAATCTGCTTTGCCGATTCCACGGCAGTTTCTATTCCTTCTTCTATTCTCATAATAAATTGTTCCTTCAAAATCTTATTATTGCTGGATAAGACAACACTGCCCTTTCCCTGCATAGTTGCTATAAAACCTTCCTTCTCCAAATCATTATAAGCTCTTGTTGTTGTAATAACACTTACCCCAACATCCTTAGCTAAACTTCTAATAGATGGAAGAATCTCTCCTTCTTTAATCTGTCCGTTAAGAATCTGTTCCTTAATCTGCTCCCTTATCTGCGCATATATAGGAAGTTCAGATTGATTCGATATAATAATTTTCAAATTGTTACCTCCAGTTCTAATCAATGCATTGCATATACTGTATACATTTCATTATATACAGTATATGCAATTTGTCAATGAGGTTTTTGGAATTATTGAAGATTTCATATAGTTCCGGCTGGAAGGAATTGCCGCTTAGCTTGATTGTAGAAAAAGCAGCCACCTCTGCGTCCCACCGCAAATGTAACTGCTTTCTTAATCTTTCTTTATTCAATTGTTCTATATCTTTATTATACTGATAACCAGCTTTTCAGCTACAATATTCTAATACTATATTATCTTATATTAATCTTGTAATATTATTTCTACTTTATTATATTCTTGCTACACCAATACGTTATCACAAAGTATCCTCCATATATTACCACAAGAAATGCACCTGTCATTATTATTGATGGTAACAGTCCTGTTCGGCCAATTGATAGAAGTATTGTATTGCAGAATTTTATTCCTACGATTGAATGTATGATTGCTATGAAAAGCGGAAATCCGAAGAACAGCCCTATCTGTTTAAACAATGCTTTGTTTAGCATTTTCTCATCGGCACCAAGTTTTCTAAGCATTACATATCTTTCCCTGTTGTCTGTTGACTCAGACAATTCTTTTAAAGCAAGTATTGCCGCACTTGAAATCAGGAATATTATTCCAAGATAAAGTCCAATAAAAGTAACCATGGCACTTAATCCTATGCATGACTGTTCAATATCATTTTTTGTATTTACTGTCATTATTGATGTTTTAAGCCATGTTTTTTCAATTAATTTGTTTATTTCATTCTCAACCTTCTGTCGCTGTTCTTTTGTGGATGCATTATAATTGGCATTTAGCCATATTTGATGTAACTCTAAATTTTCCACTGCCTTATCAGGCAATATGAAGACTCCTGTTTCAGACACGCTTCCTGATATTTCAACGAATCCGGTTTTGCATTGATTAAACTTAGGACTATAATCCTTTCCATTTATCGTTATCTTTTCCCCGTTCCTTAGAGCAATATTTCTAATCTCCATCATATTTACAAAATTGGCAATTATCATATACTGATCATCTTTAAGTTCGTAAGTTGTATGACCATACTGCTTTGCAATCTTATTGTAATCGCTTAATTTCATTATGACTTCATTATTGTCAACAGCCAAAAACTTATACTGTTCTGCCACCTGCTTATAACTGTCCCCAAGTGTATCCTTAATTGTAAACTTATCTGCTTCGTAAGTATTGAATTTCACAATGTCTTTAAAATTAGTTTTGTAATCAAAACCATTATTTGTCAAAGTATTCTCAATGGAAATCTTGTTATCTTTAGCTATTTTCTTATTATCACTAAAGTCGCTGTTAACATTCTTTGACAACTGAATGTCAACAGGTACCAGTTCCTTAATATTGTTATCCATGGAAGTTTTTATAGATAATGCACTTGAAAAAATACAAATAGTAACAAATAACATTAAGCATATAATTGTAATCTGAACTACAGTTGTGTTAATTTTGCTGCTAATCTGTCTTAATACAAAACTGTTTAAATCTTTGTAGTATACCTTTTTAACAGACATTACTATTTTCAAAATCAAACCTGATAATGACCAGAACAAAAACAATGTTCCCACACTTCCTGCAAAAATTACTTTAAATAACATTTGGTCATCTAAATTACTATATCCACCCATTACACCGTAATAACCGTAGCCTATAAAAGCCATAGAAATTATGAAAACAAAGATGCACACAATAGGATTCTTCATTGTGACCTTTTCTGATTTTCGATTTCCATTAATAAGATCTATTAATTTACATCTTCCAATTATAATAGTATTAAACAACATTACGAGAATGTATATAATTCCAAAATAAACTAATGTTTTAATACATGCACTTAGAGAAAATACAAACTTAAACTTTGTCATGTCTGCTTCAAACATATTTGCCACAAAAATACTCATAAGTTGTGATAATCCTGCACCTACTATAAGTCCTGTAGCTAAAGAAATCATACCTATAGCCAAAGTTTCAATAAAAAGAATAAAAGATATTTTCCTTTTTCCCATTCCAAGCGTTAAGTATATTCCAAACTCCCTGTTTCTTCTTTTTATTAAAAATCTCGAAGCATAAATAATTAAAAATCCTAAAACAAATGATACAAAAACGCTTACACCCGACAATACATTTGTCATCAATCTTATAATTTCAGCTGTATTATCAGAAACCTTCATCATTACAGTCTGTGACTCAATGGCATTAAACACATAAAAAATTGCAACACCTAACACAAGAGTAAAGAAATAGATGGCGTAATCCTTAATACTCTTTACAATATTTTTTAATGATAATTTAAAAAGCATCGTTTAACTCTCCACCTAACATTGTTACCACGTCCATAATATCATCAAAAAACTCTTTTCTGTTTCTTCCTTCTCTGAGAAGTTCATTAAAGATTCTGCCATCCTTGATAAATATTACTCTTGATGCGTAACTTGCCGTAAAGGCATCATGTGTAACCATCAGAATTGTTGCCATATTCTTAATATTTAAATAGCTGATTTTTTCTAACAACATTTTTGATGATTTTGAATCAAGTGCCCCTGTTGGCTCATCTGCCAAAATCAATTTAGGCTCAGTAATAATGGCTCTTGCACTTGCCACACGTTGCTTCTGTCCTCCTGACATTTCGTAAGGATATTTTTTAAGCACACTTTCAATATCTAACTCTCTTGCCACTTCTCTGATTCTTGCATCTATCTCGTCTGGCTTAACGCCCTGAATAGATAACGCCAACGCTATATTTTCATAAGCTGTAAGTGTATCAAGCAAGTTAAAATCCTGAAAAATAAATCCCAATTCTTCTCTTCTAAATTTGTTAAGTTCTTTACCATTTAAATTAGTTATGTTTCTTCCTGCAACATAAATGTTACCTGATGTAACTTTGTCAATTGTAGAAATGCAATTAAGTAATGTAGTCTTCCCCGAACCGGAAGCTCCCATAATTGCTACAAACTCACCTTTTTCAACCTGAAGGGAGATATTATTTATGGCTTTAGTCAGACTAGACTTGTTTCCATAATACTTTTCAATACTTTCAATTTTTAAAATGTTTTCCATAGTATTAACTCCTTTAATTTCTCTTTGCAAATACTATGTTACTCTGTTTTGATTCCTCGGTCGTCATTCTAACATTACTTAACATTACAATTTTGTAATGTTAGATAATCATTTCTGCCAAAAACAATTTTTACTTTTGTATAACTGTCAGACGTTCCATCCACATTTTGTTCTGACTCAATTTCTATTCTGTGTCCTAATTTCTTACACAATCTATCGGCAATATACAAACCCATTCCCGTTGACTTGGCCCCGATTCTTCCGTTTTCGCCTGTGAAGGACTTATTGAAAACCTTCTTTAAATCCTTCCTTGGTATTCCGATTCCGTTATCAAAAATTTCAATAGTAGTCTCATCTTTCGTCTGACTTGCGGTTATTTTTATAATCGATTCAACTCCTGCTTTTTTATATTTTATACTATTATTAATAATCTGATTTAATATAAACTGAAACCATTTAGAATCGGTAAACACTGAATAATTATTCAAATCCACCTGAATATTAATTTTGTTTTCAAGCAAATCATCTCTGTTCTTAATCAAAACTTCCCCCACAGCCTTATTAAGTCCCACTTCTTTTATTAGATAATCGTTCTCGGAATAGTTACTTCTAATATAATACAAAACCTGGTCTGTATAATTATCCAACCTTCTTATTTGCTTAATATATTTTTCGTCAATCTCAGCTTTATGGTTATGGCACATCAGCACAAGGCTGGCAATTGGAATCTTTACCTCATGAATCCACATCTCTATGTATTCCTTAAAATCCTCAATGCTATGATTATATTTGTTTACATTTTCAGCCATTGACTTGTCTATCTCATAAAGATTGTCATACAAAATCTTTCCCTCATAAAATTCAGGCTCTTTAAGCATTTCCAAAACTAGATATTTCTTGTCCAGTTTTTCGGTGTTAACTGTAAATTCATCATAAAAATTCTTTTTTCTGAAAAAATCAATAAGAAAACTTGCCACAACTACTGCAATATACACAATTGTTATTCCAATTATCAGACTGTTTTGAGCCTTAAACGCAACAAGCATTGCCACTATAATGAAATATCCTACTGCCAAAATGGATATATTTATTTTTTTGTCCCACAAGTATTTGTCTAATTTCATACTAAAATATATCCTTGCCCCTTTCTTGTTTCTATGGCTTTATCGTATCCCACTTCTGACAACTTATTTCTTAATCTGCTAATATTTACCGTCAATGCATTGTCGTTAATATACTCTTCATTATTCCACAAGTCCGTCATCAACTCATCTCTGGTTACTATTTTTTCACGGTTATTAAGTAGGTAAGAAAAAATAATCATTTCATTCTTTGTCAAATTAATCTCTTTGCTGCCGTTACTTATAGAACCCTTGCCTATATTTATTTCCAAATCCTTATATCTGATTCTGTCCGACTTAGGCTCCATTCTTTTAAAAATATTCTGGATTCTAAGAAGTAAAACCGTAGGACTATAAGGCTTGGTTATAAAATCGTCTGCCCCATAGGACATTGTAAGCACCTCGTCCACTTCACTGGTTCTACTTGTAACCATAATAATTGGTACATCCGATACCTTCCTTATCTCTTTTAAAAGAATCTCCCCATTAATTCCGGGAATATTAATATCCAAAAGAATCAAATCTGCCTGACTTTCCAAAATCTTCTCTTTAGAATTTTGAAAATCTTCAAGCACCTCTGCTTTGTATCCTGAGTTTATTAACAATTCCTTCAATTCATTGCTTATTGTATTATCATCTTCCACAATCAAAATCTTCTTCATATACTTATTCTCCCATATAATGAAAGAAACCAATTGCTGGTGGACAACTGATTTCTTTTCACTATTAATCTTCAATAATATTATATTTCTTCATTAGTTCTTTTTGGTACTCTTTATTCTCTGATATTTTTTCAATCTCATCGTATTTCTTTTCTACTATCAAAATTTTAAGTAACTTATTAATATTTTCTGTTGCTAATTCTGAACCTTTCTCCATTCCTTCTTTTATTCCTTCTTCTCTACCATTTCTATACTGCCTATCTAATTCCATCTGATATGACATATACTCTCGCCTCCACTGTTTATTGTTTCTGGCTTCAAACACTTTCCTGTCTATGTCCTTTGCTAGTTGACTTTCAGGTTCTCTGCCATCAAAATAATCTAACAACATCTGTAGTTCTTCGCTTATGCCATCTCTGTTACCTTTGGTATTTAAGAAAATCTTATGAGTTCCATCATTTAATTTTATATCCGAATCATCAACACATATATTCTCAAATTCATAAATACTTCTATTCTTTTCAAAAAAATCAAAGGTACAAATAAATATTACATAGCTTGTTTTTAGTATATCATAAGATTGACCTTTTTCAATTAATTTCAAGTCAATTATGTCCTGATAATATCGTGACCTCTTCGGTAGCTCCTCATAATTTGTCGTTTGCATTTCAAGATTAAAAACAGTATTTTTGTCATCTTCAACATAGATGTCCAGTCTTATTGACTTTGAACCCGGTGCAATCTGAATGGTTTCTTCATAATCAAGATATTCAATGTCCCTTATCTTAATGTTTAATATCTGCTCTAACACCGGCTTGCATATCTCTTTATTAGACATTACTTTGGCAAACATAAATGCATCTGTTATTCCTAATTCTTCATATTGTTTTCCCATTATCTTATCCTCCCTTATTTATTTAATATCTAAATATATTTTAAATAATAAATGCGCTTCTGTCAACATTTTATTTATGTGTTTCGGAGTCAGTTTATGTGATGTTTACCTTATATAAAAAGCCAACTGGAAAGTATTAAACTTTAAATCTAACTTTCTAACCAGCTTTTTATTAACTTTTTTGAATAGTATTAGATAAATAGTTACATCATAAGCAGTATTCGTATTCCGCTTCGCTCCATACTCATATCGCGCTAGCGCGATATATTCCTGAATTAAAAATGCTTTTATTGAGCAAGCTCATAACGCAATTTTATTTCAGTCATGCACCGCTTAAAGTTACGCGTAAAAAGTCCCGGTAAGATTGGTTACCCAATCTTCCGGGACTATGAGAATATGAGAAAGCAATGCTTTTCAATATTATCAGGCTATTTTACTTTGACTACATGATATAATGTGTATGTCTTACCACCACTTGTAACTGTAATCTTAATTGTAGCTTTGCCTTTCTTAACAGCTTTAACTTTACCCTTCTTAGAAACCTTAGCTACCTTCTTGTTAGATGTTGCATACTTAACTGTAGCACCACTTGCAAGGTTTGCTAATTTAATCTTCTTAGATTTGCCTTTCTTAAGAACTGTTTCGTCTGCAACTGCAAGGTTCTTTCCTGCTTTGCTAATCTTGCTTACTTTGAAGCTTGTCTTAGCTTTGCCCTTAACTTTGACATTGAAGTAGTACTGGCTTACAACACTGCCCTTCTGGATGCAGATTGTTAATTTAGCTTTACCTTTCTTCTTTGTCTTAATTACACCCTTATTACTAATTGTTGCAACTTTCTTGTTGCTTGTGTAAGTATAAACCTTAGCACCCTTAGTATTCTTAAGACGTAACTTGTATGTAGCCTTAGCGCTTAACTTCTTGCTTGAAACTACTGTTGGAACCTTTAATCCTGTAGCACCACTTGGTGTATCTTTGTTAGCTGCTACTGTAGTTGTTCCTTCATTAGCCTTAGCTGTTGTTGTAGTTGGTGCTGTAGTTGTTTCGCCTGCGGCTGGTTTTGTTGTTGTTTCACCTGTAGCTGGTGTTGTTGTTTCTTCGCCTGTTGATGGTGTAGTTGTTTCTTCACCTGTGCCAGGTGTTGTTGTTTCTTCTGAACCTGGTGTTGTAGTTGTTTCTTCAGGCTTCTTAACTTCTGCCTTGATTACTTCGATTTCAGCAAGACCAACTGCTGTTGTTGATTCTGAAACTTCGTCAACTACGAACTTAATGTTCTTAACTTCTTTGCCTTCGCCAAGACTGATTTCCTTAACTGCACCATCATTTGGAAGTTCTCCAACTTCAAGTGTTGTTCCATCCTCAAATTCTAAGTGAGATTTTGTGATGTGGTCATCTGTATTAGGTCTGTCATAAAGTTTAATTGTTGTAACTTTCTGTGCTTCATCGTATGCAAGATTTAACCAAGCACCTTTTCCTTCATTCTTTGTTACCCATTCAGCCCATGGGAATCTTGTATGCTTGTTAGCAAGTCCTGTTGCATAACCATCTGCAATACCGTCAACTGCCTTAACTGCACTCTGGTCATCCCATCTGCTGTCACTGCTGTTTTCACTTGATGCTGTTACTGTAGCAAGTGAACCAATACTGTTTGTTTCATGCTTGTAGAATACTTCATTAACCTTTGAGAATGAAGCAATCCAATTGTAGTATTCTGTTGAATACTTACGAAGTGCCTGATCCTTTAAGTTATACTTAAATGGTCCCTGACGCATGCTGTATGGAGTTAATACGTTTTCTCTTTCGCTCCAGTTAAGCATTGTCTTTTCTTCAAGACCATCAAGGTGCTGCCAAGCTCCTAAATATGTGTTAAGTTCTTTGCCCCAACCGTAGTTACCCTGATCTTTAGGATATACTTCATCAGTCATATGGCTATGGATAATAGCTTCGTGAACTGTTGGCTGGAATTTATCGTTTTCCTTCTGGATATTCTTAATAGCTTCATTACCGAATAATCCAAAGTATGCATGGTCATAATGCATATCGTATCTTGATGTCATATAAACATCTGTTGGATTAACACTCTTCATTACACTTTCAAGGTCTGCTAAGAAGTTAGCACGTGTGTATGAAGCATGTTCTCCTGTCATAAGATAATGATAATCATTTCTTACACTTTCATCACCATATGTTTTTGTTACACCATTTCTTGAAGATATAACTTTATTATCATCTGCAATGAAAATATTATATACAAAACTGTCTGTAAATGCTGTTGTGTACTGTCCAACACCCATACCACCGTTATCTGCATAGCCTAAGAAGTACAAGTGATCTGTTGGTACACCGATTGTATTTAATGCATTTACTGTATCTCTGATTCTTAATTTACCATGGTCTACACCACTGTAATCTCCGTTTGTTGCATATACAACGTAAACTTCGTCGCCATTTGCAACAGCTCTGTTCATAACACCACCTGCCATTAACATTTCATCATCTTCGTGAGGTGCCATTACTAAGATTCTCTTATGATGTTTAACTTTTGCGTCAACACCGTCAAAGTGTACTTCTGAAACTTTTGCAGTCATACCCTTTTCGAACTGGAACTTAATTCCTGTAATTTCGTCTTTTGATGCTGATACAACTTTTCCTGAATCTTTTGAATCACATGAACCTGCTTCAACCCATCCTTCAGATGTGTTAACCAATACTTTGTATGGTGCAGCTTCGCCTTCAAAATCAACGCTGAAGTTTTCAATATTGTATTCTCTGTCTAAACCGATTGTTAATGATGGATTTTCATCATCAGCATCAGGTGTCCATGTTGTGTTTGCATCTCTATCTGTAACATTTTCTCCATCCTTAGATGATGAAACTGTTACCGGCTGGCTGTATGCCAAGTCAATATCAATGTTCTGTCCTTTTTCAGTAAGAACAATCTTGTTTTCTTCTTCAGGATTGATTACTTCTTCACCTAAAACTTTTACTTCACCAATTGCAGGCCAAACTGCTACTCTTGACTCTTTGTGAAGTGGTAACTGTGTTAATGTTACACGAACATATTGGTATTTGTTATTTGCATATTCTGCTGCAATCTTACCATACTGTTCCTTTGAGAAATCAGTGTTAGCTGTATTATCCCATAACATATCCCAGCTACTCTTATCATTTGAACCTTCTACCTTATACTGCCATGCCTGACCGTAAGCCGGTGTTGTTGCCGCCTGAGCATCTTCAAGTGTAGGAAGTACTTCATGTTCAAATACTAAGTCAAATGCCTGAATCTGCTGAGCCTTACCAAGGTCAACCATCCACCAAGCACCTTCTTTTTCTGAATCTCCGTCGCCTACCCAAAGTGTTCCGTCGTTTCCGTCAATTGCATTTGCAGGATCTCTACTTACTGTTGAAGCTGTTGCTTCTCCATCAAGTGCAAAGTTAGTAAGTTCTTTTGGTCTGTATACGTTAAACTCTGCTACTGCAGGCCATGCATCTTCAATAGTATCTCCAAATGTAAATCTAACATATGAGTATTTCTTTTCTGTTATAGATTCATCTAAAGTTACTTTCTGTGTAGATGCAACTTCTTCATTTGCTGTCTGATCCCAGATAACATCCCAGTTAGTCTTGTCTGTTGAAGCTTCTACTTTATATTTCCATGCTGATTTAGCTTTATCACCACCGAAAGTAACATCTAATTTTTCGATATTATAACTTCCGTCTAAATCTACAACAAAGTTTGCTCTGTCTTCTGTAACTGTATCACCCTGATTTGACCAACCATTTGAAATCCACATTGTTGTTTCATCACCATCCACAATGTTTGATCCTACGCATCCAGGATCCCAATCACTCTGAGATGATGTAGTTACAGTCTTATCAAGTGAAATATTAGTTTCTGTATCTGAAATTCTTTTCTTCTTTGATAAAACAATGTTATCAAACTTAACCTGATCTACACCATTATCTGACTTAATCACGATGTATGTTGCAGGAACCTTTTTCTTAAAGTTAGTTGTAAATGTCTGCTTCTTGCCTGTTACCGTAAATGTCTCGCTTTCTTCTCCTGCTTCAACCTTTACAGTAGCTGTTCCTTTAGCACAATATGCTTCAAAACTTGTTAAAGCATACTTGTCAGGAATAGCTATTTTGTTAGCCTGTTCTTCATTAGTATATGAAGTAGCCCATAATTTACCGTCTGTTACGTTCCAACCACGGTTACCGAAGTCACAGTTAGAATATACACCTGTTAATGCTCCGTTATTGCAATCATCAAAATCTAATAAAATCTTTCCTTCACCAAGGTCTTCTTTAATACCACTGTTGTAGCTGTTATCAGCACCAATGTTTGGCTTAACAAATGATTTTACTTCGTTTCCGTAGAAATCCTGTCCGCCATTGTCGATAACTGAAATACCCTGGTCAATAACTGTTGCTCCATCTTTAAGTTTGTATCCGTCAACAGTACCATAAGTAATCTTAAATTCGCCGTTAACGTCTTCAACTGTTGCGCTTGTTCCTTCTTCTAACTTAACATAGTCGCTCTTAACTGCTACCCTGGCATTTTCATCGTCAGCTCTTCTATTGTTAAGGTTTGCTCCACCGTAAGCATTGTTATTTACAACACCCATATAACGTGAATCCCAAGCCTGTGCCTTATTTACTCCGTTGTCATCTATCTTTTGAGCTTCTGTTATAATGACATTATTTCTAATTTTAAATCTATCAGTAGAAGTTACTGCTGTTGTATCATCCCAGCTACGTGTAATAGATCCATCATGGTCTGCATCCATATAAATCAAGTTGTTATATGCATCCAAGCTTCCATTACCGCCCTGACATAATGTTAATACAGCACCACCGCCATAACGGTTTGTACCATATCCATCATTAACACTGATGTTATATCTGTAGTATGTCTGATATGATGTTCCTAATGCACATTCAAAGAATGAACCTGATGGATTGTCATGTGTATAGTTGTACTGAACATAATTTAAGTCTGCATAAACGTCAGCGTCAAATGCCTGTGAATCTTCCTTATCACCGGAAGCTCCTGAACCAAACACTTCGTTGTACTGGCAGATTGTTTTCTGACCATGTTCCCACCAAATAGGAACGTTTCCGTTAGGACCACTGTTACATCCATTTGCAACATTATATTCAATAAGCGCATTTTCATAATCTGATGGACAAATAGCTGCGTTACCTACGTTTTCGCAGTAATTGCTACGAATTACAAGATTTTTACTTCTATATGTTCCACCGCCACCTTCAGTAATTCCACTTTCATCAGGGAATGTTGAGCTTCCCCATGTTGAAATAAAGTTAATACCGTAATGGTTTACATTTTTTACATAGTTTCCTTCTACAGTAATGTCTTCCCAATTAGTAGCTTTCTTGTTACCACGGATAGCATATACAATACCACCACGACCGATACCTGCCTGCTGACCGATTGGAATAGAAATTACGTCATGAACGTATGTATTCTTTACATTAATTTCATGAAGTGTTCCTGCATCCTGTCCCATAATCAAGATACCATATTTCTTAATATGATCATCTTTAGTTTTTGTATGGTTTGTTACTTCAATAGATGTGATTTCCCAGTATTCCTGATTATAGAAATATACTGCTGTGTTAAATACACGATTCTCTAAATCATCACCTTTGTCTCCACACCAGCTATCACCATTGATAACAGGTCTGCCGTCTTTAACGTCACCATATGCGTCAATTGTAATAGGGTTTCCTTTTTCACCTGAACCCTTTGGACTTAAAAGACCGCTCCATGAGCAACCTCTTTTAAATCTAAGCTTATCACCCGGCTTGAAAGTAGTTGCATTAACTTTTTCAAGTGACTTCCAGGCTTTTGTTTCACTAGTACCGTCATTATCGTCATTTCCGTTTACGGAATCCACGTAATAACTAATGCCTGTTGTTGCCTTAGTAGCTGACGCTGATACGAATGTACCGTTGCCAAGTACTGTAGTAACTATCATTGCCAAAGACAACAATAGGGCAAGCATCTTCTTCTGCTTCATAAAGTACCTCCTTTTTATTTAACCGATTCTTGTCGGTTACCCTTTCAACTTTATTTGTAGTTCCTATTAATATATTAGAAACTAAAGCACATCTTTAATTAACTTTCCTGCTTCCTTATCAACAATAACTGTTACGTTATTGTGTAACTGTAAGATTGAAGCCGGAACCTTTGGAGTTACCGAACCGAAGAATGCATCTCTTATAATCTGTGCTTTCTTCTCACCATTTGCAATTAATAAAATATGTTTAGACTGCATGATTGACTTAATCCCCATTGTGAATGCCTTTTCAGGAACTGCATCACCTTCACCGAAAAGTCTCTGATTAGCATCAATTGTGCTCTGTGTAAGCTGTACACAGTGGGTAGTTTTTTCAAAAGATTCACCCGGTTCATTGAAACCGATATGTCCGTTTAAGCCAATACCTAAAAGCTGCATATCAATATTTCCAAGCTCCTTAATAATGTTTTCATATCTTGCACATTCAGCTTCTTCGTCTTTAGCCATACCGTTTGGAAGGTATGTATTAGACTTCTTAATATTGATTAAGTCAAAGAGGTTAGTATCCATGAAATATCTATAACTCTGCTTATGATCACCTGTTAAGCCCTTATATTCATCAAGATTAATAGTACTTGTCTGTGAAAAATCAATGTCTCCCTTGTTGTACCACTCAACCAACTGCTTATAAGTACCAATTGGTGTTTCACCTGTAGCTAATCCAAGTACTGCGTCAGGTTTCATAATAACCTGTGCTGATAAATAATTAGCTGCCTTTCTGCTCATATCTTCATAATCATTAGCTATTATAATTTTCATTATTTTCCTCCTTGCATATTAAATATGTATTGAAATGATAAACTCCCTTTTTATTATTAGAATGTTTATTTTTTATTTACTCTGGTCAACTAAGAACTGAATGAATCTGTCTACACCACCGCCTAAAATCTGAATCTTTTCAGGTCTTACACCTTCTAATGAAGAAACATCGAAGAAATCTCCTGCTTCTGTCTTTGGTGTAAGCATAAAGCTGTCACTTCCGTAAAGACCTTCCTGTATTCCTACGAACTCGTCTCCCCAGAAAGAACAATCTTCTGCTTCGATTCCTTCATCCTTAAATGATTCAAGGATTGTGTCTACATTGTCACTCTTACATGAAATACCAACTTCAAGATACTTAGCATCACATGTTGCGGATACCTTAAGTCCAAACTCTTCTCCAACCTTTTCAGATAATGAAACTAAATCCATTATTCCGTTTTCTAAACCATGTTCTTCTAACATAGCCTTTAACTGTGACATTTCATCTTCCTGCATAAATAACTGATCGCCACGCTCATTTTCTACCTGTAAATCAATCTTGCAGTAGTTTGGTCTTGAAAATACAACATCAGTTTTGAAGTTATATTTTTCAAGTAACTCTCTGTGGATTTTGTAGCATACATCATGAATCTTTAATAATCCTTCTGTGTCAGGTATACAGTCAGCGAAAATCTCCGGCTGACCGTTAACCATCTTATAGTTGTATGCTCCTCTGCCTAAACCTAAATAAAGGTTTGAAGCTTCCTCTGGAGTGAAATGTTCATGAATTTTTCCACTGGCAATTTTGTCATATGTTGTACCACTTACAATTACAAGCTTTACTCCACTTGCAAGTAAAGGCTTCATAGCTGCAACAGCTTCCTCAACAGGAGCCTGTCTTGACATTACGGCTGTTCCGTCCCAGTCGAAAAATATTGCCTTATATTTCTTGGACATATTCTTCTCCTTCCTTATTTAAAGTGATAGGTTCATGATTACTCTTAAATGTAATAGGAACCTGATTAAGTAATTTATATATAACCTTACCCTGTTCAATTTTGATTCTCATATCGCTACCATGATATTCAACACAGAATTCGTATGACTTCCACTGTTCAGGAAGTTTTGGATGAATTGTAAGTTCGCCTGTGTTAGAACGAACACCTGCGAAACCAAATACAATACCCTGCCATGTTCCTGCCATGTTAGCTGCATGGATTCCTGCATAGAAATTATCATGCATATCATCAAGATCCATTCTTGCTGACTGTGAGAAATACTTGTAAGCTTCTTCATCGTATCCAATCTGGCTTGCAAGGATTCCAAAAATACAAGTAGATAATGATGAATGATGAAGTGTAACTGTCTGATAGAAATCATAGTTTCTCTTAAGCTCTTCTTCTGTAAAGAAGTTACTATGAAGTAACATTCCAAGAATTGCATCAGCCTGTTTTGACATCTTCTGTCTGTAGACAAACAATGGATGATAATTTTCGTATAATAAATGTCTCTTTTCTTCCGGAATCTTAGATTCATCCCAAGGCTTTCTCATCATAAATCCGTCATCCTGTGGATAAATCTGTAATTTTTCATCAAATGGGAAATACATATTGTTAATAATTCTTTCCCAGTATTCTAGTTCTTCGTCTTCAAGTTCTAACTTTTCAACTAACTTGTTGTATGCATCTTCGTCAAGACTCTTCATTCTGTCTAATGCCCACATAGCACTACGAATGTTTTCTCTTGCCATTAAGTTAGTATAGAAGTTATTATCAACGATTGCGTTGTATTCATCAGGTCCTGTTACTGAACAAATACAATATTTGTTATCCTTGCATTCTGCGAAGCATCCTACATCTGCCCAAACTCTTGCAGTTTCAACTAATACTTCTGCTGCTCTGTCGATTAAGTACTGGTCATCACCTGTAATATCAAGGTAGAGCTTAAATGCATATGCAATATCTGCATTAATATGATACTGAGCTGTTCCAAGTGGAAAATATGTTGATGCTTCTTTACCATTGATAGTTCTCCATGGATACAATGCACCTTTCATATGTCCTAAAACTTTAGCTCTGTCTCTTGCATCATCAAGAGTGTCATATCTATAATTTAATAACTGCTTAGCTAATTCTGAATCTGTGTAAACGAATACAGGAAGTACATACATTTCTGTATCCCAGAAATAATGACCTTCGTATCCTTCACCACTAAGTCCCTTAGCTCCCATACCTGTTCTGCCATCACGACCTGCAGACTGCATAATATGGAATAAGTTAAATCTGATACCCTGCTGTAATTCTTCATCGCCTTCAATCTTAATGTCGGCTTTGCTCCAGAATTCATCCATCTTTTCTTTCTGAAGTGCTTCGTATTTGTCATAACCTAATACTTTTGCTTCTGAAAGTTTAGCTCTAATAAATGGAAGAATTTCTTCTTTAGGCATATCAAGTTCTGAAGTGTAAGCAATCATCTTTTCAAATGTTACTTCTTTGCCTTCTTCAGCATAAACTTCATATGAAGTATGTCCGTCTTCTTCTCCAATAACACATTCAGTCATATGACCGTCTGTAACAACAACACTACCACAAGCCATTGAAAGTTTACTGTTCTTTGTTTCTCCCTGGTATAAAATATAATCTTCATCAGATTTTAATTCTTCTACCACAAGATGTTTACCAAATGGGCCATAGTCAACTAAAGGATTAGTCTTTCTTGTGTGGTTTTCAACGCCTGCTTCAACGTAAGAACTAAACTTAACTGTGTCTTCAAAATTAATAGGTGTAATCTTAATCTGAATAGCCATAATGTTCTTATCAGCAAGAGAAACCAATCTCTTAAATGTTGCTTTAACTTCCTTGCCCTTAGGTGATTTCCAAACAACGTTTCTTACAACAATACCTTCATTCATAAGAAGGCTTCTGCTGTATTCAACTATTTCTCCTGCTTTTAAATCGAACATTTCACCATTTACTTCAATAGTGGTCTTTTTTAAATTAGGTAAATTAAGTAATGACTGGCTTGTTTCAGGGAAACCAAAGTTCCACTCACCATATCTTATATGTTCACTTTCATAAAAGCCATTAATGAAGTTTCCTTCCAGACCTTCATCTACCGTGAAAGGATATCCTTCGTCAAATGTACCACGAGTACCAATGTAGCCGTTTGAAAGTGCAAATGTTGTCTCGTTTCTATAATTCCAGTCTTTAACAAACTTTTCTTCGGTAACTTTCCATTCTTCTACCGGATATGTATTTTTTTCCATTCTCTATTCCTTTCTTTAACCCTTTACAGCACCTGCTGTCATACTTTCCATAACTTGCTTCTGTAAGATAATAAAGATAATAATTGTTGGAAGAACCGTGATTATTACCGCCGCAAACAGTGCAGAGTAGTTATTAGCAAATGTTCCTAAGTAATAGTTAAGTGCGATTGGAACTGTTCTAGCTGTATCACCACTTGTGAGCATTAATGCGAAGTAGAATTCGTTCCATGTATTAATAAACTGTAACATTGCGATTGTTGCCAAACCAGGCTTAGCCAATGGTAAAACAACCTTTGTAAATGACTGAATAAATGTTGCGCCATCAATATATGCTGATTCTTCAAGCGCTACTGGAATAGTCTTGTAGTAACTTACCATTACGAAGAATGACATTGGAATACCCATTGCTGCATACACGATAATCAGTCCAAATTTTGTATCGTATAAACCTAATGTTTTGAAAATTGCAAACAATGGCTGTGATATGGCCTGTGCTGGAAGCATCAATGATGCTGAAATTAAAAGCACTAAGATTGTTTTCAATTTAAAGTTATATCTTGCTACAACGTATGCACACATTGCTACGAAGCAAACTGTAACAGCTACGCTGACTAATACGATAATGATACTGTTTAAAAAATATTCCTGAATAGGTGCATATTTGAATGCATCGGCATAGTTCTTAAAATTAAATGACTTTGGAAGTGCAATTGCAGATGTATTAATTTCTGCATATGTTTTAAACGAACTTAAACCAGCCCAAATAATAGGTCCGATTGAAATAACTACAATCAAAGCAAGAAAGAGATATTTTAAAATTCCGCAAACTACGCGAACACCAACCGGCTGTTTTTTTACTGAACCAAGCTGCATAGGCATTGGTATGTCTTTTTCCTTCTTAGCCATGTTTTTATACCTCCTTCATTTCCTGTTTCTGGTTAAATAATTTCTGAATTAAGATAACTAATACTAATCCTAATGCAATCTGGATAACACCTACCGCGTTAGCCTTACCATAGTTGTTTTCAAGAGTGATAATCTTGTACAAGTATGTTGGTAAGTTAAGTGTTGCATTACCTGGACCACCCTTAGTTGTCATATAAATAATATCGAACTGTGATACCATTGCTACTGATGCTAAAACTACACAAGTGCCAAATGCATTCTTCATTAATGGAATTGTAATATATCTGTCTGCCTGTGCAGGTGTAGCACCGTCTACCATTGCTGCTTCGTAGATGTCAGGGCTTATAGCTCCCATTTCACCCATGAAGATTAACATATTAAATCCTGAGTAAAATACCCAAGTTGCTGTCACTGTCATAAATGCATATTTTGAGTTACCGAATAAGTTTAATACCTGAGTTGTGTCAAGTCCGAACTTTTCGTAAATAATCTTGATTACACCAAAAGATGGGTTTAATAATAATGAAAACATTACTGCTGTTGCTGCTGTCGGGACAATGTTAGGAATAACATATGCAACTCTTGCAAATTTCCATCCCTTTGGTTTTCTACGTAAGATAAGTGCCATAACGAAACCAAATCCTACATGAAGCGTTGACTGAATTAATACCCACTTCAAAGTGTTAACTATAGATACTGAAAAATCAGGATCTGCAAATATTGTCTTGAAATTCTTTAAGCCTTCAAATACCGGTGACTGTGTAAGTGAGTAATCACAAAATGAAGTAGTGATAACCATTACAAATGGAATGGCATATACTAAACAAAACAGTACTAAACAAGGTAATGAGAATGCTAATATCCAACCTTTTTTTCCTCTTGTGCTCATATTTTTCCTATTTCCTTTCAAAAAAAGAGCGCTGCACTATTCTCTAGTGCAGCACCCATCATCAATTTGCTCTAGTTTTTCTTAGCTGCATCAGTTAACTTCTGGCAAAATTCTTTTGCTGTCATGTTACCATATGCAAGTTCTGGCAACTGTGTTGAGAATGTATCAATTACGTTCTGATACCAATATGCCTGGTTCTGACCATATGTATATTTAGCCTTTGACTGAATATCTAATACTTCTGCCATTAATGGGTCTGATTCTTTTAAGCTGTCTGGAACTTCGATATTGCTTGATACTGGCTGTAATCCTGCCATTTCTAAAGCTTTAAGCTGATTTTCTGCTGTTGTTTCAAACTTAAGGAATGCAACTGCTGCTTTAACCTTTTCAGGATCCTTTGTACCTACCATGTCACCAGGTGTTGGAACACTTTCCATACCTGAACCAGGAAGAAGCATAATGCCAACTTTGTCATAGAAACCTTCAGGAGCTTTGTCTGTGCTCTTGAAATCAGGAATCATCCAAGGTCCGTTAGGAAGCATTGCTACTTCGCTGTTGAAGAAGTGTGTTGCCATTGTGTCATACTTTCCACCTGCTGCATCTGATGTTGTGTAGTTCTTTAACATCTTCTGTAACTGTTCTGTTGCGTTTACAACTAAGTCTGATGTGTAGTCTGTTGGGTACATTGTGTTCATGAATTTGTTTCCTTCTTCACCAGCTGTACCAATTAAACCACTATACCAAAGGTTAGATAACCAACCAAGGTCTGCTGTATCCATACTTACTGGAGTGATGTTCTTTGATTTTAATGTATCACATGCTTTGTAGAAATCATCCCATGTTTCGTAAGCTACGTCAGGAGCTTCAAGTCCTGCTTTCTTAAATAAGTCTTTGTTGTAGTAAATATATGAAATTTCTTTTGATACCGGAATACCGTAAACCTTTCCTTCATATGAGTTGAATTCAAGATCCTGGTCACTGAACATTGCTTTCCATTCAGGATCCTTATCAAGGTATTCTGTAATGTCTGTAACCTTTCCTGACTTAGCAGCTAATGCTGTAATGTTGTTACCACCATTTAATACGATGTCTGGAAGATCACCACTTGAGATTAATAATTTAATCTTCTGGTTGTAAGCATCTGTTGTAGGAATTTCTTCGAATTTGAATTCTACATTCTTTCCTTCTTCAGTCTTCTTAAATGCATCAAATAAATATTCATAATAATCTGCTGCATAGTCTGTACCAACGTGATAGTTGATTACGTTTAATGTTATCTTTCCGTCTGCTGACTTTCCTTCATCTTTCTTAGATGTGTCTGAAGAGCTTCCGCAGCCAGTGAAAATACCGGCTACCATTGTTGCACAAAGTGCAATGCTTAATAATTTCTTTCTCATAAATTCTACCTCCTGGTTTTTTGTGTGTTGTTTGCTCTTTTGTTTATATTTAACATTATATAGATTTCAGATTTTTAATGAATAGAATATTTTTACAAAACCTTTGATTATTTTGACATTATAATTTGTATTTTTTTGTAATATTTTGCATATTTTTTGTATTTTTTTGTACATAATGCAGACAAAATTGTACAAAACAGCATATGCAACATGCCTTCCAGCCCCTATACAGGCTTGAATTGTGACAAAAGTTATAAAAATAAGCAAAACAAACTTGGCACACCTCATATTGCCTTCCAGTCTGATTCTGTGGGGTAGATGAGTTTTGGTTTGAGCGGAAACAAACTTCCTGGTTGCATCATAGATTCTTATAGTTTTATTTCGTGGGGTAGATTTGTTGTGGTTTGAGTGTATTCAAGCCTCACGGTTGCATCATAGATTCTTATAGTTTTATTTCGTGGGGTAGATTTGTTTAGATTTGAATGGATTCAAGCCTCATATCTGCTCTATACAGCTTCCAGCCTGCTTCTATGGGGTAGATATTGTAAAATTTGAATAGAACGAAGCTTATACTCTGCCTCATATAACCTTGAATCTAATTCCGTGGGGTAGGAATGTATAAGCTTGTACCATATGAACCAAAAATTTCATATATGGTACAAATATAATACTTGTTCAGCTCGGATCTAAACATACCTGTACCATATAAGCAGAAATTGTCGCATATGGTACAGATTCAACGTTTGTCCTACTCAAATTCAAACTTATCTGTACCATATAAATAAGAATCACCGTGTATGGTACAGATTTGTATAAATTTAGGTTTTAAATTACAAGGATTTGTACCATATCATTCAAAAGTTGCTCATATGGTACAGCTATACTAACGCATAAAAAAGCACCTTAACCGTAATTTGCTAAAGTGCTTTTCATTTTATTCCTCAGTTGATCCTTTAAGTAAATTAGGATTGACATTTTTAAATTTTTCTTTTGAGCATAGTCATTTTATACCATACTGGTCCATCAGCTTATTTCTGTACTCCACATTATCATAAGACTTCATTAATTCGTCTATTCGATTCTCTTCAAGTAATTGTCTTCCCAGCATTGCCATGCTTTCCTCTCCTCGTTTTTCTCCCTGCTCATTTCCTATTCTCATCGCTTCATTATACACTATATCTATATAGCTACACATATTATTCACCTCCGTTTCTATATTTTCACTCATCGGTATTTCATATTCTTCTTCCAGTATTTTCTTTTTCTCTTCCGGTGTCATCTTTGATCTTAAGAGTACGTCCAATAATCTTATTATTTTATTATCGTAATTGGCATACTCCGGTCCGCCTAAGCATATTGATATGACATTTATTAAATCGTATTTCTCTTTATCTCTATCAACGCTTGATACCTTATCGTTCTTCTGCAATGATACAACACTAATGCTGTTCTTATGTTTATCAGGCGGATCTGTACATACCCATATGGAGTAGGCTTTCTTTAATTTTTCATAATGTGAACCTGCAAATTCTGTATTATACTGTGATGATAAAATTCTGGCACAATTGTATACACCTCTTGTCACATAGTCGTATCCCGGATAATAGTCGTTTTGAATCTCCAAATCACAGTAAATGTGACTGTTTTCTTTAGGATTCGGTCTTATGACATTAAAGTAAATATCAAATGTCGTTCTTCCTTCAGAATTAATCTGAATTTCTGTGTTTAAGCCTTTAATTGCCGGCATAACTTCATTAGGATTTACAGTTTCTGACATTGTCCTTACATCACCTTCTATAAGGCATCCTCTAACATATTGTACGGAGCAATCTTTGTACTCATCTATTACACTTATGATAATCCATGCCAATATATACTTATCGCATAAAAGTCTTTTCGCCGCTTCATCATACCACGCTTTAATATAGGCTGTTTCTATATTAGCGGATAAATATGTTTCTTTCATTTTCCTCCTCTTATGTTTCTCCCCCTTAGTCAATAGCTGACTTTTTTACATATGTTGAAAATGAACTTTCTTAAAATTTTCCCCTCTAATATCGCATATTCTGATTGCATGTTTTTTGAAGCCAGTATATGTGATATTTATCACTTATTGTTTAAGCTTAGCTTGATTTTACTCTATCTTTTCTCGTTTGGCAATCTCATTTTTACACTCTTTCTTCTACCTTAAAAACATATTTTCCTTTTCCTTTTACATCCACAATCACATTATTCATTTTCATAACATTCAGTATTTTTGATGCCTGTGTTTTTCCGCAACCAGTAATTTCCATAACTTCCTGCCTTCCAAACACTTGATTATCATCTAACTCGTCAAAAATATTTATTATATGAGCATGCATAACATTTGAAATCTTGGCACCTAGTAATATTGTTTCAAGATCCACTTTTTTCAATTCTTTAGTTCGCTTTTTCATTTTTCAAATTTGTTCTATTGTCATACTGTCCTCCTGCAAAACCTGCTTGCATTATGCTTGCCTATCATTCCCATTTATTTCTACAAATTTATTATTTAAAATATTCCCCCGTTTATACAATCCCATCTATACATACGTTCTACTATCATTTCATTTCACAGTCAATATGGTTTTGTCATTATTTGTGTGTTCTAATTTTTTGCTTTCTGCATTTTTTCATGTACAGTCTAATGTTATTCTTTCCGTGGAATATTCTGAGGAACATCAGAGAAATATCTAAGGGACATTCTAGGGGACATTCCAAGGGACTTCATAATTCAAGTTAGGCATTACCACTGTAAATTAATATCTGGTAGATATAAACAAAGGTCTTTTATAGTCTTTATATTTTATGAAATACTAAGATAGACGGCTCTTAACTTTCATCAAAAAGATTATCTAAAAAAAATCCCAGACTCAATTATCTTCTGATAAAAGAATCCGGGGTTTTTAATGTTATATAGTATTTTATGTATTAATGTTTTTAATAGAAATCAGAGAAGTTATATCCATCTTTATCATTGCCAAAATATTCATCCATTAAATTATTATTATCAAAACCACTTGTTGTAATGATATCATTATTATTCATTTCTACTAATTCCATTTCTGGGCTTTTATATTCTTTTCTCATAGTAAACCTCCCTAATTATTATTCTGATTTTCTTTTGCAAACTCATCAATCAAGTCATGCAATCCTTCGTCAATATTTGGATATCCTTTTTTCTGTATTATTGATGCAATTCCCTGTATTGATTTTGATGCTGTTCCTGTATATCCTTCGCCTGCACCATCTTCAGAATAAACTGTAGTAGCATCCGCATTTTCATATGGAATATTTGCGTACGCTCTAGCATTAAAGAATCTAGTATAGTTAGCTGGTACAATATTAATTAATGATGCACAGTATGTATCGTTTGTTTCCTTGTACCATCCTGTATTAACTACGTCAGCGCAGAAATTCTTTCCTAAATCATCCTTCTTTGCCAAATCTAATGTAGCACCCTTTAAAACATCATTTACAGTAATTAATGTTCCTGCGTTTTCGCAAATTACATTTTTAACTTTCTGTTCATTAGCTCTGCTTGCTGTTGTAGCTGAAACTTCTGTTTTAAATCTAATTCCACCTGGTTTTTCCTGTCCAGCATCTATTCTAATAGCTGCTGCATTTGCAAGTTTTAATGATACATCACTAATTGCTGTGAGGTAGATATCATCATTAACTGTTATTTCGCTATTTGGTGCATATACTTTTCCATCACTATAATAACCGTATTTCGCATCTCCCAATTCATATGTTGCTCCATCTGCTACAGTTGTTTCAGTTGTACCATTAAGTACAACTTTGTGTTCTGCTGTGGCTTCACCATATACTGTAAATTCTGCAATTTCTGCCCATGCATGATTGTCATCTGTATCAGCATTAGCTTTATGATGAGGAATTCCTGTCAACTTAACTCTGATATATCTATAGTTTTTATTTTTAAATTTGTCAGAAATTTTTCCTGTAGCTTCTTTTGTCATCTGACTGCCTGACCACAATAAGTCTGCCTTGTCCCATTGTTCGTCACTCCAGTTTTCAGCGGCTTCTCCTCCGCCTCTCACTTCATATTTATGAGGTAAACCATAAAGCGGATTATTGTTTGCATCAGCATCATCTCTTTTTTCGTTAACAGCATATTCAAATGCTATTTCGAAACTATCAATTGATTTTAATCCTCCCAAATCTACCTTCCACCAAGAACCAAGTTTTTCAGTGTTTCCATCTGCTACCCAAAGTGAACTTTTGTTTCCATCATTGGCATTAGTTGCAGGCCTATTCTCGCTTGAACCTTTTGCAGTTTTTCCTAATGATAAGTTGCTTAACTGATTTCCATATATACAGATTTCAGCTACAGCCGGCCAAGCCTTTTCAATCGGCTCTGTAAATTTTAATCTTATATATTTGTATGTTCCCTCTTCAATATTTGTGAACTGTTCACCATTTGAGCCTGCATTAACTTCATTAGTACTTTGATCCCAAATAGTAGTATATTCTGTTCCATCTACTGAACCTTCTACTTTATACTTCCATGCTGAACTTTTTGCATCTCCTGCGAAAAAGATTCCTAATGCATTTACTTTTGTCATTTTCTTTAATTCTACAACATAATTGGCTGTTGTTCCTTCACTTGTTACGTCTCCATAACTAGCTTCTTTGTCATTCCAGCCATTTGCAATCCATGATGTATTCACATCTCCGTCAATTGCATTACTTCCTACATTTCCCGGATTATATATACTAACTGAAGATTCTGTACCTTTTGCTATCTGGTCTGATGTAAGCGCTGTAGCTCTTTCACCATATGCTGCAAATTCTGTCATTGCCGGCCATGGCTTCATGTCAGTCTTAGCTCCAACAATAGTTACTTTAACATACTTATAAATCTTATTTTTATAATCTTTTCCTACAATGTTTTCAAAATGCTTATCCGTAACTGTATTTTCTGTCTGATCTACTACCAAATCCCAATTGCTATTATCTATAGATGCTTCAATTTTGTACTGCCATGCTGTATTCTTCTGAGTAGTTTCATCTTTAAACCAAACGTTAAAGTCTGATACATTATAATAATCTGCTAATGTAAATTCTGCCCAAACAGAATAATTATGTTTTCCCGAACCTGGAAATCCTGCTTGGCTTCCATTCCATCCATTTGTATCCCAAACTGTTGTAATGTCGCCATCTATCAGTGAACGTGCTGAGCCGTGCTGCTGTGATACTACGACTCCGTCTTCCCTAAGTATATTTGTTCTACTTGTCGTCACTGTATCTGCCTTAACCGTTGCCATTGGTGCCGGCACTGTTATGCTTCCTACAACCATTGCTGCTGCAAGCACTATTGTTAATAATTTCTTATTTTTCATAAAAAATACTCCTTCCTTTGTTTATAATTGTTAATTAATACAAGTATACTTGACTAGTTTTTATCATTTAATAGAATATTTTTACAAAACTTTAGAAATAATTTACTTTTTTCTATTATTTTAGTATAACTTTTCTTTTTTTTACTCAAATATGTTATACTCTATTTATAAATAGGAAGAGACAGAGACAGTTTCTGTCATTCTGCGGATTTTGAGAGGATTATACTAATGCTTAAAAATTTTTTACATGAGAGAAGAAGTATTACTGCGCAAACATCTATATTAATTACACTTACCATTGCCGTGGCTTTGGTTATTAGCGCGTTGCTTTTTTACTATAAAACTGATAAGGAGTTGACCACTCATTATAGAGAGCAGATGTTTCAGGAAAGTAATACTACAATGAATGTTTTATCTGACAATATCGACACTATCGATTCTATATATAGACTTTTGGTTTCAAGCGATACTATTTATAGTTTTATGGCTTCTTCATCTAGAACGCCTTCTGATTATATTGCTGCCGAAAAACAGATGACTTCTCTTCTTATTCTCAATAATCTTTGGGAAAAGAGTTATTTGGAGTCTGTTTACGTTTATACTAATTATAATAAGCGATTTTATGTGTCCAAAAACGATAATATGATAAAAAGAGAAGAAAATGCAGCTGTTTACAGAAATTTAACGGAACCTTCACCTACGCTTACTTTACACGCTTTAGACGGTTCTGATGATCTTTACTTTGTTCGTACAATTTATAATTTAAGCAGTGGCGATGTTTTAGGAACTATGATCGTTACACTTAATCAAAAAAGTTGGGTTAATATGCTTACACAGAATATCTCAAAAGGCTGGCACATTCTTATGTATAACAACAGTTTTGAAACTATTTCTGACTATAATTATGATGTTACCTCTAAGGATAGAATTGAAGCATTAAAGAAATCTCTGGATTACTACAATGACAAAGCTCTGCATCACGTAAAATTTGAATCTAAAGATTATCTGACCTTGTCTAATAATCTTAAAAAAATAGATATATCTGCTACTATTATGGCTCCTCAGAATCAGATTAAGAGACAGGTTAATAATGTTTTAAATTCTTATATTATAGTTATGTTTATTATTATTTTCATAGTACTCTTAATATCTTTCGCCATAAGCCGATATATTACAAAACCTGTTGGAACTATGATACATAATATTAATAAGATTTCTCATGGCAATTATTCTGAAAAGGTTTCAGGTCTTGAAGAATATGAGGAGTTTTATACTCTTCAGGTTGCCATTAATGATATGCTTGACCAGATTCACGCCTACCACGACAACGTGTTAGAACAGAACATTTCTCTTAAAACAGCTGAGATTAAAGCTTTACAGTCACAGCTTAATCCACACTTTATTTTTAATGTTTTGAACACTTTGGCCTGGAAAGCAGAAATGTCTGACAACAGTGAACTTTCCCAGATGGCTATTGCTATCGGTGAGATTTTCAAAGCTACAACTGCTTACAGAAATTCACAGTATATTTCAATTGCTGAAGAGCTTAAATTTGTTAAGTTTTATATTTATTTACAACAGATGCGTTTCGAGGACAAGATTAGTGTAACTTTTGATATTGATAAGGATTTGGACGATATTAATATTCCTTGTTTTTGTGTTCAAACACTTGTAGAAAATGCTTATGTTCACGGCTTGGAACCTAAGGATACCAATGGACATCTGACTATTAGCATTAAGAAAGATAACGAAAATAAATTTTTATTAATAAATATTATTGACGACGGAGTTGGATTCGAAAAGATTCCAAAGTTTGATATTAACGTTGCTTCCAAAGGAACAACTTCCGAGGCTGTAGGTTCACGTCCTCACATTGGGCTTAAAAACCTTAACAGACGACTTTTCCTTATGTATGGAGAAGATGCTGTATTGCACATAGAAAGCATTCCTGAAGTTCGCACAGCTATATCTTTTAAAATACCATTATAAATTCTTTTTGCAAATTTAAGAATTTGACCAAAGAGTTACTTAAGAAAGGATGTTTTTTTATGATTTTTAATTTATTAATTGTTGATGATGAAGCTCCTATCAGAAAGGGCTTATCTGAATATATTAAATGGGAAGATTATGATTGTAAGGTTGTTGCCACTGCCAACAACGGTGAGGATGCAATCACAAAAATAAACGAAATTGACATTAACATTGTTTTGACTGATGTTAAAATGCCACTTTTAGACGGAATTGGTCTTGCAAAATACATTCACGAGAATCGTCCTGATATTGCCGTAATTATTTTATCGGGATATTCTGAATTTGAGTATGCACGTTCTGCAATACAATATCATGTTTCACAGTATTTGTTAAAACCGGCATCTAAAGATCAGGTTATTGCTGCTGTTAAAGAAGTTTGCGAAAAAATTGTAACATCTAAGTCTAATACCCGAATTAAAGAAAGTGAGCTTGCTTTTCTTAAAGATCAGTTATTCCAACAATTAACTGATTCCAATGTTATAGATGAAGAAAAGCAAAAAAAGATTGACTCTTTTAATTTGGATTTTAGTCATTTTTATGTAGCTGCTTTTCAGTTGCCTAAAGATTTCAATGAATTTAGCAAACTTAAAGACATTATTAAAGACCAGCAGATTGAAAGCCATTGTTTTAGATATAACAACATGGTTCTTACTGCATATTTTTGCGATCAAAATTCCTACATAGGACCTATTGTTGAGGATTGCAAGGAGATAGAATACTTATTTCAGGAACAGTACGGAAAACAGCTTGATATCGGCATAAGTGCCCATCACTCTACTGCAAAGCATTTTTCAAAGGCTGCTTCAGAAGCCATCACTGCTTTGTCACTTAATTTCTATTCAGCATCACATATAATTGCTTTTTCAAGAGATTATATTGCTAATAGAAATATTTTTCCTGTGGATATTTCCGTGCGTCTTCACGAATACGAAACGGCTATTCTTCAATTGAACTTTAAAGCTGCAAAAGACGTTATTTCTACTCTTTTCAGTAATTTACAAAGTAATTTTACTGATGAGGCTTCTGTTAAGAATATTTGTACTCAGATTTATTTGATTTCTTATAGACTGGTTATGAGTACTTATAACCTGCCAATGGATGAGAAATATGTGAAAATGTTAACTGAAAGTTCTGATATTTTCCAACTAAAATCCATAGTTTCTGATATGATTAATGATTTGCAGATACAGTTAACACAATCAGTTAAGAAATATAGCTCTTTTATTGAAGAGTCTTTGAATTATATAAAAGAACATTTAGAGGATGATTTGTCTCTGGAACAAATTGCCCAACATATTCATATTAATGAATCCTACTTTAGTAGAACTTTTAAGAAGGAATGTGGTAATTCTGTCATTAGCTATATTAATAATCTTAGAATTAACAAAGCTAAAGAACTTCTTGCCACTTCTAATTTAAAAACTTTTGAGATTTCTGAAGCTGTTGGAATTCACGACCCTGCTTATTTTTCCGTATTATTTAAGAAAAATACAGGCATGAGTCCTAAAGCATACAGAGATCAGTTTGTAAATGTTTAGCTTATATTTAAATTACAGAATGGAGTTTGCTTATGAGTAATATTATGGAAGATAAAAAAAGCTCAATAAGTAATATTATTGATGCCTTAACTAAAATTGAAAATAATCATTTAAATTCAAACAGAAATAATGCCATCTATTCTATGCTTAAAGAGATTGGATTATACACCAAAGCCTTATATGTCAGCATCTATGAACTTGTTGACTCTAGTGCTTTTGAGCTTACACATCAATGGAGATTATTTAATAATACTGAAAGTCCTAATCACGACTTAATTCTTCCAACTGATGGAGTTCCATGCATATTTAATATTCTGTATCAGGGAGAATCCATTATTTTAGATGATATAGAATCTATTAAGGATTCTATGCCTACAGAATACAATTTTTTTTGGAAATAATAACATTACTGCTGTTATTGTATTTCCAATTATTTTCAGAAAAAGATTAATGGGATTTGTAAGAATAGATAATCCTAACATTAAAGATTGTGGTGATTTCATTGATATTATCCCTGTTATCGGTCACCATATGGGAAGCATTCGTGAAAACAATAAAAAGGACACTCTTATTCAACAGCATAAGCTTTCCATGACTGCTAATCAAACTGAATTTGAAAAAGACAGACAGTTTCTTGAGGTTTTATATCGTGGCTATACATCTATATATTATGTTGATTTTTCTAAAAATATTGCGGAGCCTCTTAAAATAGATCGTATAGCAAATGCAGCCAAATTTATAGATAGTCCCTCTAAACATATTACACTTAACTATAATGACACTATAAAACAATATAGCGAAACTTATATAACCAAAGAGCATTCTAAGCGTTTTTGCGACTTGCTAAATGCTGATTATTTAAGACAGGAACTTTGCTACAAAGAACGTTTTTCTTTTAGATACAGAAGCCTTCCTAATATTCTTGGACAGCAATATTTCGAGGCGCAGATTGTTCGTATTTCCGAAACTGATTTTGACAATCGTATTCTTATCGGCTTTATACACATTGACGATATTGTTGCAAGCGAACAAAAACGTCAACACGAACTTGAAACAGCTCTAGCCGAAACAAAACTTAGTAACGAAATCGTATCTGCCCTTGGCAAAATTTATTATGCTATTTTTAGAATTGATCTTGTCAATGATTTCTATGAGGAAATTTCCAGTGAAAGTGAAATTCATCACCTTACAGGAAAAATAGGGCGTGCCTCAACCGAAATGATTGAATTGTGTGATACATTTGTTGCACCTGAATATCATGATAAGGTTCTTGAATTCTTTGATTTAAGCACTTTGGCTGATCGTTTACATGATGAGGAAACTCTTGCAACTGAATATCTTGCAAAAGATGGTAACTGGCACACAGCACGTTTTATTGTAAAAAAACGTGATAACAATGGAAATGTTACCCATATTCTTTATGCTACAAGACTTATAAGCGATGCTAAACGACGTGAAAAAAATTGGATTTCCATTGCTGAGGAAGCTAACAAGGCTAATCTGGCCAAAACAGAATTTATTTCTCAGATTGCCCACGACATCCTTACACCAATGAACGCTATTCTTGGTTTTGAAACGTTAGCTGAACAACATATAAATGAACCTAAAACTGTAGAATATAATCTGAAAAAAATAAAATCTTCAGGTGATTTTCTTATGGAGTTGGTTAACGAAGTGCTGGATATTACACAGATTGAAAACGGACAGTTACGCATTAATTCCCAACCTGTTAATATTCCTAAGCTTTTGGATGATTTTCCACCAATGCTTAAACAATTACAGGGTGACAAAAAACTTAACATTATATGCAATCAGCATGACCTTTACCAGAAAACCTTGTTGGTTGACCCACTTAGACTAAAACAGATTTATACAAATATTTTATCCAATGCCATAAAATATACACCTGATGGTGGTTCTGTTACCTTTGAAATTTATGAAGAATTATTTTTGAATAATAAGTATATAAATCTTATAGCTGTTATAAGCGACACAGGAATTGGTATGTCTCAGGAATATATTAACCATATGTATTCTAAGTTTTCCCGTGCCACTGACTCTAGAATTAACAAAGTTGGTGGTTATGGCCTTGGGCTTTCGATTGTTAAAGAGCTTGTGGACTTAATGAACGGACGAATTAATGTTACAAGTAAAGAAGGTCATGGAACCACTTTTAAAATAATAATTCCTCTTGAATGTTGTGCAGAAAACTATAAAGCTCTACAAGATATTTCAGATACTTCCGCTCATAATACTTGTAAAGGTATGCACCTTCTTGTTGCTGAAGACAATACTCTTAATTATGAAGTTATTTCTGAACTTCTTGCTATGTATGGCATTACCTGCGACCATGCCGAAGATGGATCTGTTTGCGTAGAAATGTTTAGAGAATCAAGTATTCATACTTATGATGCCATTCTTATGGATATGCAGATGCCTGTTATGGACGGACTTCAGGCTACAAGTGCCATTAGAAATCTTAACAAACCGGGAGCTCACAGCATTCCAATTATTGCCATGACTGCTAATGCCTTCAAAGACGATATTCAACGTTGTCTTGATGCCGGCATGAATATGCATATGTCCAAACCTGTTAATATGGAAAAGCTTTTAAAAACACTTGCCAAGTTTAAGGGGGAAGTAATTGTAGATTGTTAATTGGCAATAGTTAGATGTACTTAAAATTCTTATTTTAGGATTTGTTTTTTGCAATTACATATGTTTAATTGCGATGGAATTGTTTATATGATAGTATAAAATTGACAAAATTAGAAAGGATTTATGTTATGAAAAAATTTCTATGTTTAATACTATCTTTTTTATTAATTATAACTTCTGTGACAGTTTCACCTGCAAAGGTTAAAGCTACGTCAGAGAATTACACAGACGATTATGTCTTTGGAGAAAAAGATTTTTTCAGTGCAAGTGATACAGCTAATGATAAGGATATGACTTTTACTGCTACTGAAGACGGCTTGTATTCTGTAAGAATAAAGACTATAGAAGGTTTTAATAATCTGAGTATTGCCAAAGATCCTGACGGCAATGAGATTAAACCTTACGCAAGAGACTATCGTATTGGAGACAGAACCCGAATAGACTATTATCAGCTTAAAAAGGGACAGGTTTTCACGATTAAGTTTATGCTTCATGCTAATTCAAGTGCCTTGATTATTGCCGATATTGTTAGGGAAATAAGCAAAGATGATGAGTTTAACTTTACCGGAGAATATGATGTTTCTTATTATTATAATCCATCAAAAGATTATCACTACTATAAGTTAGGCTGCCTTATGGATACTGATGACAATGGCAATAATGTGCTTAATGCCAGAGTCAGATATTTTCAGAATGAAAACAATGATGAACTGGATTACTTAAATGTTCCTGATGTTTATATGAACAATATTCTTTCATCAATGCGCCCTAATAGTAGCACTCTTTGTATTATTAATTTTTATTCCCATGGCACAAGCTATTCTTCAAAGGATGCTTCAACTGCCCAATCAAAAATTAAGTTTATTAGAATGGAAAATTCTAGTGGTATTGATATAAATCAGCCTGATGAGCCATTTAATCTTATTGAAAATCAGAACGGAGAGATGGTTACTAATGAGTTTGGTCACTCTTATTTTAAGTATGCCTATTCTTATTTGAGTTTTATAAAATCTTATACTATTCATTACTCTAATAAAGATATGGAATTTCCTGCCAACTCCCATCCTACTACTGAGAAGAATCCTTACAGTCCTTATACCGGTTATTATTTGACCCCTGTAGACTCTCAGGATACAAATCACTGGGCCGTTGGAAGTGACAATACTTTCCTTATTCGGGCAGGTTATTATGAAGAAAAAATTCCTGTAACTATTAAAACTTATGATCAGCTTGACCGTTTTATGTTTTTTGGAGATACAACCCTTAAGCTTAAGCCTAATGCGCCTTTAAGACGTTCTTTAAGTTTTACTCCACCTGAGGACGGACCATATACTTTGTTTGTAACTGTGGATAGCCACTCTGATTCCTGTAATGATACTATAGCTTTTAATACTACTGATCATTCCCTTAACCGTGACTTTCCTGATCAAACAACAAAACTTGCCAATGGCAAGACTTTGTATGAGTATAGAAATCTGACTCTTGAAAAGGGTACAAAATATACTTTTGACTGTTATTTAATTCATAGTGACAGTGAAGCATCTGATGAAACTGTTAATATGACTTTTAATTTTAAGAACCCTGCCATTATTAGTTCTTTTAGTTTGAACCAAACAGGACTTGATCCTGTGCTTGTGGATGGGATTGACAATATTTCAGGTTCTTATAAATATTCACTACCGGATTATGTTAACAGCGTTGATGTAACTTACACCGATGGAACTGTTGTTAAATATACATACGATGAGGCTTCCGATTCATATACAACAGATGCCCCTGCCAAATATACAGTATATCCTCTTACAATCGAGAATCCGAACGACTGGTCATCAGGTTATAATTCTGTATATTTTAATATTGATGGCAAAAGCAAATCTCTAACATTCACTGTTTATGACAATGAGCGTTTTGAATATAATCTTAACACAATTGGATTAAACGAAACAAATACAGTTCGTTTTTATAGAGATGATGCTAAAAGCTACTATAAATTTTATAGATTTACACCTGAAACAAGTGGCACTTATAATTTAAAAATGAGCGCAACACCACACGATAATAATTGCCGAATTTCAACATATTATAATGTTTATCATAATGGCGAACTTGTTTCAACAAACTACAATACAGAAAATATTTCCCCATGTATTTTTAAAGCCGGCGAGGAGTATATTATCAAATTCTTTGGCATTCACAAGAATTGTGATAAAACAGATAATTCAAACCTTAACACTCTGGAACCACAAATTACGATAATTAAGGTGTCAGATGATGTTGAAACAAGTAAGTTGACAACGGTTCCTGCAACAACAATTCCTGTAACTACTACTACGATAGCTACTACTGGCGAAGTTTCCACAACCGGAAATGGAGAAACAAGTGGTGAAGTAGTTACGACTCCTGTGAAGACTACTGACAATATAGAAACTACTGGCGAAACCGTTACTCCTGTAGTTACTACGACTAACGGAGATTCTATTAACGTAGGAACTACTAGTAACAATGCAACTAATGGGGTTGTGCCAAAACCTAGTACTACAAGTACAAGCTTACAACCTTCAAGTTCAAAGAAGCCTGCTACTACAAAGGTTAAGAAAGTCAAGGCTACGAAGAAATCTCTTACCATTAAATGGAGCAAAGTAAAAGGTGCAAGTGGCTATGAAATTCAGGTTGCCACAGACAAGAAATTTAAAAAGAACAAGAAATCAATTCTTGTTAAGAAGCAGAAAACTACTTCTGCTAAAATAAAGAAATTGAAATCTAAAAAGAAATACTATGTACGTGTCCGCACTTATAAAGTAGTTGGCAGAAAAAAAGTATATTCTAGCTGGATAAACGGAAAAGCTACAAAGACAAAATAAAGATTTGTAGTGGAAGCGATAGATTGATGATTGATTTGTAATGTTATGACAAGACCGTATGTGAAATCAATTTCACATACGGCCTTTTTTGTTTTAATCCCAATTTTCATGTATTTTTTTCTTTTCTTCTTCACTTTATAAGATAATATTATCACATTTTATGTTTTATCTTGTTTTCCTATTTATAAATTTGGCCTTGTATTTTGAGTATACAATTGTCTGGTCTTTGTACAGGCTGTAGTATCCTGACAGGGCATAGCTGATTGATATTGCTATCAGGTAATATGAGACCCCGGCAAAGCCAAACAACTCGAATGAGATAAGCATTGATGTTATTGGGCAGTTAGTTACACCACAGAACAATGCCACCATTCCCGCTGCCGCTGCAACCACCGGTGGAAATCCCAGCAATTGTCCCATAACACATCCGAAGGTTGCTCCCACGCAGAATGCAGGAACGATTTCGCCCCCTCTAAAACCTGCTCGCATTGTAATTGCCGTCAAAATTATTTTCCAAACAAAATCAAGGGGTCTTGCCCTTCCCGTTTCAATGGCTTTGGCTATTAGCTGATTGCCTGCGCCCATATAATCATCTGTCTGTAAAATAAAGGTAATTCCCATAACAATAAGTGCCGCAACAACCACTCTTACGTAAGGATTTTTCAAATATTTAGTATACAAAGTTGACGTTAACTTTAGTGCTATGCAAAAAAGTATACTTACAGCACCACAACCTGCTGCAATAACTGCCATTTTTGCTCCGGTTACAGCGGTTAGTTCCGGTATAACTGTTACATGAAAAACTTCAGGATGGATGCCTATTCCTGCCGCAAATTTGGCTGCAATAATTGACGCAATAACGCAAGGCAAAAGCGCCGCATAATACATAACTCCAACGCTTACAACTTCCATGGCAAAAACTGCCGCCGCCATAGGAGTTCCGAAAACCGCAGCAAACGCCGCACTCATACCACACATAACCATAACGTGGTGGTCGAACTCATCCAAATGAAAAATTCTCCCAAGCTGATTGCCAATGCTTCCGCCAAACTGAATTGCCGCACCTTCACGTCCTGCGGAACCACCTGTCAAATGAGTAAGCACTGTTGACACAAAAATAAGTGGTGCCGATTTTAAAGGCACATCATCCTTAGATTTAATGGTTGAAAGAACCTGATTGGTTCCTCCATCGTTTTTGTCCAATCTTTGGTACATAAAAACAATAATCAAACCTGCCACTGGAAGTAACAAAAACATCCACTTATTGTCTGCTCTAAACGCCGTTACCCACCTGATACATACGGCAAAAACACTACTGGCGCCGCCAACAACCACACCTGTTAAAATTGCAAGAGCCATCCACTTAAAAAAGTTTGTCAAATCTCTTTTAATCCTACCCAAATAATATTTATTTTTAATCTCATTATGTCCGTTTTTTATGATATCACTCATACTGATTCTACTTTTCTTCCACCGGATAGAAACTGCATCCGCACTTTCCATGTTCCTTAGTATAATAAAGGGCTTTGTCTGCCTCAGTGAACTGGCTCTTTCCTGAATTTTTTCTGTCAGTAAATGCCACGCCTACGCTAAGAGATACCGCTGAAACTCCCTCTTCTTCAATTGATAATTTTCTGTTAATTTCGGTGATTTTTTCAATGCTTGTCAGACCAACATATTCTCTAACTCTCTCTATACTTTTCCCCTGTCATTGCCTCATAGCTTGTTCTCACCGCATGTTCTGATATATCGCAGTTCAATATATAAACAGGCACTTTTTTTATCAAAATATCTAGTAATTCCAATGTTTTTCCTGCCTGGGCTGAGCTGTCGCCGAAATGAATCTGCCCTAGAAGATATGGTATTGCTTCTTTGGAATCAAGCTTTCTAATTCCGCATTCCGTGCCACGCTGTATTATGCAAATTCCACCAAGCGGTGCATTCTTATTATTCTGCCAGCCCTCTTTGCCAGCCCACGGAGTTCCATATATTCTTACGCAATCGTCAACTATTCTAATAAAAGGTTTGTCCCCATTTATAATAGAAACACCCTGACCTAAATACTTCCTCCATAACCTGATGTGGGTAGTTTTTCCGGTACCACTTGGTGCAGTAAACATATAGGCTTTGTCCTTCCACTGTATAACCGCTCCATGCATTAGGAAACCGTCTTTCTCAGGCAAAACTTCCGCAACTTTCCTTAAAAGTGCCAATGTTTCCAAATATTCAGGGGCAAATCCACTCTGTCCTTCATCTTCCAACATTGTTCCCTGCTCTCTTATTATGTCATCCTCTGATATAATTATTTCATAGACCGAATCATTATCAGAAAGCTTCAAATCTTCTTTTCCAGCTACACAATTATCGAAACACTTCTTATTATCTGAATTTTCTTCAATATCCAAATAATCCCCGCAATGCTTCTTCAATGATTCCTCATAAATTCCATTTACCTGAAATCTGATTCCGGCAAGTTTTATTTTGAATGCCATAATCTTTTCACCTTTCCAGCCTTCATTTTTATTTTCTTAAAAGCACAAATTAAAGGATGAAGAAAAACCCAAGCCCTACTGTAAAGCTTGTATCCCACTCCCTCCATATTTACTTCATTTCCATCACGATAAAAGCCAACTAAAACTCCAATAATCTGGTTTTCAGTTATGCCATATTCCTTATTAATGCAATTATCTCCGCAAATAATATACCCCCTATCATCTTTTCCAATAATTCTATGAAGCACATAATCGTCTCCACGTCTGTATAAAGGCACATCATATTTCTTCAATGGTGCTGTAGGTGGCTTAACTATTATGGTATCCCTTCTGTTTCTTAGCATTGGATACATGCTGACACCAGAAGTTGTACTAACATACACTCCCTTCTCATTTAATGCATCCTCAATATGTAACACTTCACCCATAACACACTCTCTATTCTACAATAATTCCTGCATTTTTCATCTTATCTACCATTGCCTGAATGTCTTCTCTTGCTTTATCAGGTTCAACTTCATAAGTTTCAACCATCTTCTCTACCATCTGGTCAACATCCAATCCGGATTCAATTCCTTGCCATATCTCCTTACCTGTTGCATTAAGGTTAATCATTCCGTGAAATGTCTTGCTTGCCTCACCTACTGCAATAACAACTGCCTGACCTCCAACATCTCTTAAAACAAAACCATTTTTAATCTTCATTAATCTATTCCTCCGATATCTTTCGCTTATATAAGTGTACCATATTACCGCAATATTTGCATTGCGAAATTCCACTCCAACAATTTTTTAGAAAATTTGTTCTATAATAATTTTATATTTTTTTAATGTATTTAAAAAAGCGTCCCCTAAATTCATCGCATTTTTGCACGCTTGTTAAGGAACACTTTTTATTCTTTATTTTGTTTGATTTAAATCCAGCCCAAAAGTCTTAATTAAGCCTTATTCTGTGCATCAACAAGATTTGAACTGTGATACATTTCTCTAAGCTTAGGTTTTTCGATTTTTCCAGTAGCATTTCTTGGAACTTTAGTAAAGATAATCTTTTTAGGTCTCTTGTATCTTGGAAGTTCCTTGCAGAAATCATTGATTTCCTGTTCAGTACATTCTGTATCAGGATTCAATTCAATAATAGCAGCTGCAATTTCGCCCAATCTTTCATCTGCAAGACCAATAACTGCAACATCCTTAATCTTAGGGAATTTGCTTAAGAAGTTTTCAATCTGTACAGGATAAAGATTTTCGCCACCACTAATAATTACATCTTTCTTTCTATCAACAAGGTAAATAAAACCGTCTTCATCCATTTCAGCCATGTCCCCTGTGTAAAGCCAGCCATCCTTGATTGTTTCAGCTGTAGCCTTTTCATCATTGTAGTAACAAGTCATGACGCCTGGTCCCTTAACAATAAGTTCCCCAACACTACCCTGCTCTACAGGATTTCCCTCAGGATCAACAATCTTTGCTTCCCAGCCGTAACCCGGAATACCAATTGCTCCTACTTTGTTAATATTTTCGACACCTAAGTGAACGCAACCTGGTCCAATAGATTCGCTAAGGCCATAGTTAGTATCATATTGGTGATGTGGGAAGTATTCCTTCCATCTCTTAATAAGGCTCTGTGGTACAGGCTGTGCACCAATGTGCATAAGTCTCCACTGATCTAACTTGTAATCTTCAAGTTTAATCTCTCCTCTGTCTAATGCAAGCAAAATATCCTGTGCCCAAGGAACAAGAAGCCAAACAATTGTACAGCCTTCATTTGATACTGTTTCAAGAATTGTTTTAGGTGTAACCCCCTTTAATAATACTGCTTTTCCACCAGTCAAAAGGCTACCAAACCAATGCATCTTGGCACCTGTATGATAAAGCGGTGGAATGCACAAAAATACATCATCCTTAGTCTGTCCATGATGATTCTGTTCAGCTTTTGCCGCATGCATAAGACTTTCGTGATTATGTAAAATAGCCTTTGGGAAACCTGTTGTTCCTGAAGAAAAATAAATTGCCGCATCATCTGAATCCTTAATTTCGATTTCAGGTGAAAGTGAAGAACAGTTAGATGCAAGCTTATCATAATCTTCTGCAAAAGTAGGACAATCACCACCTACGTAGAACAAAATTCTTTTTTCATCAATTTCATCAACAATTTCTTCGATTCGGCCAACAAACTCAGGTCCAAAAATAAGCACATCTGTCTCTGAAAGTTCAAGACAATATTTAATTTCCTGAGCATCAAATCTAAAGTTCATAGGAACTGCCAAAGCTCCTGTTTTAAGAATTCCAAAATAAATAGGAAGCCATTCTAAGCAGTTCATCAAAAGAATTGCAACTTTATCTCCTTTTCTAATACCTCTGCTAATAAGAAGATTAGCAACTCTGTTAGCCTTCTCATTAAATACATGCCATGTAATGTCACGTCTGTAATGATGGCGGGCATCTGGCTGGATTAATTCGTAATCTCTCCATGTTACCCTTCTTTTTTCCTGAATATCAGGATTTATTTCTACCAAAGCTATATCCTTTGGAAATTCTCTGGCGTTTCTCTCTAATAATTCTGTAATTGGCATTTCTCTTTCCTTCTTTTTTATCTTATTTTTAATTTATTATCCAAAGAAATTAAACAAATCATTGGCATTCTTCCCAAAGATCTTGTCTTTTTCTTCCTGTGTCAAATCTGTATTGTTAAAATCATTAACAGCTTTAGTCTGGTCATACCACGGAGAATCAGTTCCAAACAAAATCCTATCCGCTCCATGTTTTCTAACCATTCTTACAAACTGTTCATTTTCAAGCTTAAACGGGAAAATAGGATTAAGCACAACTGCCGTGTCCAAATAAAATGGCAGTCCTAAAAGCTTCTCTTCCACTTCATCCCACATTTTCCAGCCACCCATATGGGCAAGAATCAACTTCTCCGGCTGAATATGTTTCCAAAGATTAAGAATTCTTTCAGGTGTGCAGTGAACCGTTTCCGGAAGTCCCACATCTTCCCCAGCGTGAACAATTATCCCCAAATCTTTCTCGGCTGCATAATCCATTAACCTGATATATTTTTCATCGTCAAAAAATGTATTTTGATAGTCAGGATGAATCTTTATAGCTTTCAAATCCATTGCAACTATTTCATCTATAATCTGCTTATAATTCTCACAATCCGGATGAATAGCCCCAAAATTAAATAATCTTGTTTCTTCTCTTTTCTCGTTAAGTTCCACAGATAATCTGTTAATTTTCTCCGGCTGCCTAATATTAGTTGCCACAGGGCAAACAACAGACAAATCTATATCTGCTTTTTTAGTACTGTCCTCTAAACCTTTAACTGTTGGTATTCTTGCACATTTTACATGAATACCCTGACCTCTTACAATATCTTCTTCCATACTTGCTATAGTCTTGTAAGCTATGGCATCAGGAAATGTATGTGTGTGAATATCTATAATCATAACATTCTCCTATATGAATCTTATTCTTTATTACTTTTTCACTTTAAAGTCATAAACTATTATAAATAACTATTACCTTAAAGTCAACCAAACCTTTTTATTACTAAATTGGAATCTACACCTGATGAACATCACATTCTCACGAAATGCTTATGGATATAGGAATTTTGATAATTTTAGAAACAGAATAATGTTATCTTGTGATACTATTTAAAAATCGTGTGTGATTACAAATCACACACGATATATATAAGGGATTACCCCCATGCTTGACAAAGAGCCTTATTTTTTTACTAACATATATACCAAAATCAGGCTGTTTGCATATATAGTCCACGCAAACAGCCTTTGAATTGTTTAATTATTATGAATTTTAACTTTAATTTCTGTTAATGTCAAATACTTCCCATGCTCCGGCAACAGTTTCACTTGTAGCAAAAAGTTTACCACCGTCGTTTAAGTTTGCCTGAACATATTTTCCATTTGCCAATGAGTAAAGTGCATACTCTCCATCTGAAATCTTTTCAATAATGAATTTCTCCCATGTACCTACACTTTCACTTCTTGGCAATAACTGATTGTTTTCATCAATTACAGCACATACATATTTTCCATTTGCAATTGATTTCAATGAAACTGTTCCATCATTGTTATTTACAATCTGGAATGTTTCCCATGCACCTCCACATGATGAACGGTTTGCCACTATTGTTTCACTTCCACCATTTTCTGCACAAACTACCTGTCCGTTTGCTATGGATGTAATATATGCATTTGAATTATTAAAATCTGCCTTTTCTACTTTTTCAATTACGATCGCTGAAGTTTTATCATTAAAATCTCCAAGGCCTGATGCATCTGTGAATAATGTTTTTTTACTTCCTGCAAATCTTTCATCGTTATACAATGTAACTTTGTAGCCATCTGCTACCTTAACTGAAGAAATCTGATCATTTTTAATTCCCTTAGAAACCATTGTGCCATAATCATATCTTCCCTCACTTAATGCTACAGACCAACCACTGTAATTTGAATTTTCATAAAATGTTGCTTTTGCAGAAGATGTCTCATCTCCCAATTTTTCAATATTAAATGCTTCCCATGCTCCTGCTATGGAATCACTTCCTGCTATTAATTTGCCTCCATTATCCAAGTCGGCCTTTATATATTTTCCGTTTTCTGCACTCTTAAGACCGTATTCTGTATCGCTTATTTTGTAGATTTGGAATTTCTCCCATGTTCCTACGCTTTCGCTTCTTGGAACAAGTTGATTTTCTTCATCTAATACTGCACATACATATTTGTTATTTGCATCTGCTTTTAAACTTACTGTTCCGTCATCATTATTTATCAGATAAAATGTTTCCCATGAACCGCCGTAACTGTCTCTGTTTGCTACTATTGGATCACTTCCACCATTTTCTGCTGCAACATATTTTTCATTTGCAACAGATTTGATACTGTATTTTCCATTTGATAATTTAACAGTATTATATGTAACACTTGATGAACCATCCCACTTTTCAATTTTAATGGATGATGTTTTGTCATTTATCTCATTTCCTACATATGATGCATCGCCTGTAAATTCCTTTGATGTTCCTTTAAATCCTGCATTATCATACAATGTAACCTTGTAACCAGAACTTACTTTCAGTGATGATATTGCATCATTTTTAATACCTTTTGCAATGATATCACTATAATCATATGTACCTTCCGGTAATGAAACTGACCATCCACTATAGTTTGAATTTTCATAGAATGTTGCTACATTATCATTTGTTGTTGTATCACCGACTTTTTCAATGTTAAAAGCTTCCCAGGCTCCAGCTATTGAATCACTTCCAGCTATTAATTTGCCTCCGTTATCCAAGTCAGCTTTTACATATTTTCCGTTTTCTGCACTTCTAATGCCGTATTCACTGTCATTTATTTTGTAAATCTTAAATTTTTCCCATGTACTAATGCTGTCACTTCTAGGTGTCAGCTGATTTTCTTCGTCTAATACTGCACATATGTATTTATTATTTGCATCTGCTTTTATACTTACTGTTCCATCATCATTATTAACAATATAGAATGTCTCCCATGAACCGCTATAGTTGTCTCTGTTTGCTACTATCGGATCACTTCCACCATTTTCTGCTGCAACATATTTTTCATTTACAACAGATTTGATGCTGTATTTTCCATTTGGCAATTTGACTGTGTTATATGATGTTGTAGTTGATGTCTGATTGTTAATCTTTTCAATTTTAATTGATGAAGTTTTGTCATTCATTTCATCTCCAACATATGACGCATCACTGGTAAATTCTTTTGATTTTCCTTTAAATCCTTCGTCATCATATATTGTAACTTTGTATCCGTCACTTACTCTAAGTGATGAAATCTGATCATTAACAATTCCTTTTGCTAAAATATCTTTGTAGTCATATGAACCTTCTTCCAATGAAACTGCCCATCCACCATAATTTGAATGTTCATATAATGTTGCCACACCTGATGTGCTGTTGTTATCACTATCATCTGTTGTGCTTCCACCTGTAGATGTTACTGTTCCCGAAAGATATGGCTTTACCAAATTGTAAATCTTGTCATTTTTCCATCCGTTTGCTGTGCCTACAGCTGACCATTTATTTTTAATTGTGTCAGCTGAGTCGTTATAAATATCAACTTTTTCAGGGTTATGATTATAAATACCCCATGAGCTGTTTCCTGTAACTTTGTATGACCATGTTGTCCAATGCCATCCCTGACCGTTGAAAGTTGACATTGCTGCCTTCCAGCCTTCTGCCTGTTCGAAGCATGTAAACTCGCCTACAAATGTTGGCACTCCATAATTGTGATTTGCAATGTCTGAAACTTTACTTGAAAAGTATGACTTCTGTGCATCACTGCTATTTTGTGCACTCCATGGATAGTAATGGTATTCATATGCTACATTTGTCCAGCCATACTGTGAAGGTCTTGGCAAATTGTCTGCATCCCAACATGATTCCATTATAATAATATGATTGCTATCCTTTGAACGGATTGTATTGTAAATTTCATTATAAAAATCCCAATGTAAACTATATGTTGCAGCTGCCTTAATTCCCGGTTCATTTAAGATATCGTAAGCTGCAACTGCCGGATTGCCTTTGAAATGTTCTGCAATCTTTTTCCATAAATTTAAAGTTTTATCTTTATTGCTCTGATTGTAATATAGCTGTTTTCCATCATTAATCTCTCCTGAATGGTCCATACCATTTTGAGAACCAAATGCTCCGTGCATGTCTAAAATTACATACATACCTCTCTGGCTACAGTTTTGTACAAACCAATCTAATCTGTCAAAAGCATTAGATTTAAGGTTTCCATTGTCATCACAAAGATTCATATATGTAAATGGTAATCTTATAACACTCATTCCCATTTCTGCACAATTATCAAAATCCTGTGTTGTCCAATAATTATTTTCATATGTTGAAACCAACTCATCTCTCTTTGATGATCCAAATCTATTTGCCAATGTGGTCATCATTGTTTTCTGGTCAGATGCATTGGTTGGATTCATCCAGTCTTCCTGAACAAGCCATCCACCTGCATTTGTACCTCTTAGATATACAATATCTCCTGTTCCTTTTTGTTTTCTTATCTGTGTTCCGTTAACCTTCAAAAAATCATTGCTTCCAAGAGCCTCTCTGGCACTAACCTGGGTAATGCCTGTAATTTTTCCTGAAATAGCCACACTAAATGTCATTGCAAATACCAATAACATACTGACCAGTTTTTTAACTTTTTTCATAAACGCCTCCTTATTAATACTATAAAAAAATTTCCGTCTATTATATTATCAATACAATACCACATAATGTTAACGGTATCAACTCTCCAAGCTTTAGAAAAATCGTTTTATTTTTTTCTAAAAAAAAATAAAACGATTTTTATGATAATGGTATGTTGTTTATACATTTTTTAAAAAATGTATAAATAAAAAATATCCCTATACCTAACAAAGAACATTATAAACTTGGGTTACCCCCATGCTTGACAAAGAGCCGTAAAAATCCCGAAAAGCTTCAGAACTATTAACATTCTTTCCACTTTCCGGGATTTTTATTATCCTATATTTTAATTTTATTATCTTATGCTAATTCATAACCCTTTTCAAAGGCTGCCACGTTAATATCAATAGTCTTTGGTGGAACTGTTTTCTTGATTACTTCAATCCACTGTTCCTTTGGGAAATCCATATTCTTTGCAGCAATTCCAAGAATAATAACGTTAAATACTCTTGAATTGCCCATCTTTATGGCTTCATCCATTGCATCAACTGATACAACACGGTATTTCTTTGAAAGTTTTTCAATAATTCCGTCAGGATATTTTGCCACACCTGTAACTACAGGCATTGGGTCGATTCTCTGGTCATTTACAATAATTACTCCATCTTTCTTAAGAAAATGAGCATATCTTAACGCTTCTAATCTTTCAAAAGCGATAAGTACATCTGCCTGACCTTCTTCTACTATAGGTTCTGCTACTTTTTCGCCGTAACGTACATAAGTAACAACGCTACCGCCACGCTGTGCCATTCCATGAACTTCTGAGAGCTTAACATCATATCCGGCTTCAACTGTAATTCCACCTAAAATACGGCTTGTAAGAAGTGTTCCCTGTCCACCGACACCTACTATCATAATATTCTTTGTTTCTGCCATGACTATTCTCCCTTCTTCTTTAATTCAATTGCATCGAAATGACAATTCTGCATACAAAGTCCACAACCATTACATAATGTCTGGTCAATTGAAATAGTTCCATCTTCATTCTTTGTAATTGCAGGACATCCTGAAGCAAGACAAAGTCCGCATTTTTTACATTTTTCAGGAATTGCAACGCATTTACCCTTTGGAACATATGACTTAAGCAATGCACAAGGAGACTGAGCTATAATAACTGATACTTCATCTCTTGCTACTTCTTCTTTAATAACATTTTCTAACTTCTTTGTATCAAAAGCATCAACAATCTGTACATTCTTAACACCTAAAGCTCTACATAAATCATCAAGAAGAACTATATTGGCTTTTTCACCTGACAATGTTTTTCCTGTTGCAGGATGATCCTGATGTCCTGTCATACCTGTTGTTGAATTATCAAGAATAATAACTGTTCCTGTAGCCTTGTTATAAACCATGTTCATAAGTGAATTAACACCTGTGTGAAGGAATGTTGAATCACCTATAACAGCTACCCAATTCTTAATGTAATCTTTTCCTTTAGCCTTTTCCATACCGTGAAGTGTAGAAATACTTGAACCCATACAAACTGTCGTATCTACAACACCTAGTGGATTAACTGCACCAAGTGTATAACATCCAATATCACCTGCTGCATGAATTTTTAACTTCTTAAGTACTGAATATGTAGCTCTGTGAGGACATCCCGGACAAAGAATAGGTGGTCTTGCAGGGGCCTGTAAAGGCTGCTCAATTTCAACCTTTTCACCTAAAACTACCTGTTTAAGCATATTAGCACTATATTCGCCCTGTACAGTAAAGATGTTCTTTCCATCGCATTCAATACCCATAGCTCTAACCTGTTCTTCAATTACAGGTTCAAGCTCTTCAACTATAATAAGTCTGTCTACCTTTGAAGCAAATTCCTTTATAAGTCCCTTTGCCAAAGGATGAACCAAACCAAGTTTTAAAACTGATGCATTTGGAAGTGCTTCCTTAACATACTGATAAGGTATACCACTTGTAATAACACCAATCTTTGTATCATTATATTCAACTTTATTAATATCAAGGTCACATGCATCTTCTGCCATCTGTTTAAGACGCTGTTCAACAATAACATGACGTTTAATTGCATTTCCCGGCATCATAACGTTTTTTGCAATATTTCTTTCATATGGCTTGTCATCTACCTCAACTCTATCTTCAAGATTAACAATCCCCTGTGAATGTGCAAGACGTGTAGTTGTTCTAAGAATAACCGGTGTATCATATTTTTCAGATAATTCATAAGCCCTCTTTGTAAAATATCTTGCTTCTTCACTATCAGAAGGTTCAACTACCGGAACCATTGCAGCTCTTGCAATCATTCTGGTATCCTGTTCATTCTGTGAACTGTAAATTCCAGGGTCATCTGCAACAACCAAAACCATACCACCGTTTACACCAATGTATCCTGCTGTAAAAAGTGGATCAGATGCTACGTTAAGACCTACCATTTTCATCATTGTCATAGAACGAACACCTGCCATAGATGCACCAATGGCAACTTCTGTGGCAACCTTTTCATTAGGTGCCCATTCAGCATAAATTTCTTTATATTTTACTACGTTTTCACTTACTTCAGTACTTGGAGTACCAGGGTATGCTGATGTAACCTTTACTCCCGCTTCATAAGCTCCTCTTGCAATGGCTTCATTACCAAGCATAATCTTCTTATTACTCAAAACTTCTTCCTGCCTCTCTTATATATTTCACAGTAAAAAACAGTAGTATCACCATTATATTTAACTTTTTGTGATACGGGCAATGTTTAATTTACTGAATTAAAGTCCTAAAATTAATTATAGTTTATTGAAGCTTTTTAGTCAACAAAAGAGAGCCACCATACAATACTAATTGTACGATGACTCTCAACGTTTTTTCTAAAAATACATATAAAAAAGTGCTAGTAAAAATTATTTCTTAATTTTACCCTTGAATCCTGCCTTCTTTAAGTTCTTCTTTAATTTCTTAAATTCTTTAGCGCTCATCTTCTTGTTAACCTTAACTGTAATCTTCTTTGAGTTAACGTTCTTAAATGCACCCTTCTTTACTGTAAAGCTCTTTGTTCCTTTAACAATAATTGTCTTTAATTTCTTAGTACCTGTAAAACCTTTTTTGTTTACTTTCTTAATTGTTGCTGGAATTACAATCTTTTTAGCCTTTTTAGCCTTCTTAGCAAATGCTTTAGCCTTGATTACTGTTACTGTATAAGTTACACCCTTAACTGTTACCTTACTAGGTACTGTAGCTGTACTCTTCTTAGCTACAACAGCACCAACTTCAGCTGTTCCGTTAGCCTTTGTATCAACTGTATTTCCGTTTGATACAGCAACATTCTTAGCGTTAACTGGTACTAATGATGATGTTGGGCTCTTAACTGCTGCACTTACACCTGTTACAGATCCTACTGCTACTGCTGCTGCTAATGCTAAAACAGCAACGTTCTTCATTAATTTTTTCATTATAAGTTCCTCCTATTATTATGTTTTTGAGTTTTAATTATTTCTGCTTATCCCCACAAGTATTAAAAATAAAAATGTCCTCATAGCAAACTTATAATTTATAAAACTCGCTATGTTGTTTATTTTACTACTTTACGGAATAAATTTAAATACTTTTTTTGTTATATTTTGCTTTTTTGACTATATTTGACAAAATATGTCACTGATAATTATATACTATTACTTGCCATTGTAGTATTTCTTCTTATTTTTCTTGCCTTTTGCGTCTGTTGCACGGTTTAGAACCACACCTAATATCTTACATCCTGATCTTTCAAGCTGCTTAATTGAACTTTTCACTTCAGATTTTGATGTTTCTCCACTTCTAATTACAAGAATTGCTCCATCACACATACTACCAATCTTTTCAGCATCTGATACAAGACCAAGAGGTGGTGCATCAACAAATACATATCGGTAATCTTCCGCAAGTTGATTGAGCATATTGCCAAACTTGTCACTTTCAAGCAACATTGATGGATTAATTATATTTTCCACGTTTGGTATAATATCTCCATCTTCAAGTGGTGTATTATACACAACATTTTCAAGTGGAAATTCTTCTGCCAAATAATGTGCAAGCCCTTTCATTTCTGAGCCATCTTCTTTTTCTATGCCATATTTGTTTACTATGACAGAGTTTCTCATATCTCCATCTACAAATAGCGATTTGATTCCGGCACTTGCCATCTGTCTCCACATCTGTAAAGTAACAAAACTCTTTCCTTCATTAGGCATTGTACTTACAACCATGATTTTTTTAATTTCATTTCCAAGGAAACTAACATTTATACGAAGTCGGTTTATAGATTCCTCAACAGCATAAGGAAGTTCTTTGGTTAAATCCATTTTAATTTTATTCATTTCTATTTCTCCTCAAGCTTATTATTTTGGTGTGTAATATTTCTTTCCCTTATAATAATTGTATTTAGAATATGCTCCGTATTTAACGTTTCCATCAGGAATAACTGTTAAAGGAATAATGCCTAAATACTTTTCAACATCTTCTTCTGTCTTAATTGTATCATCAGTGATAAATAAGAATGTGAAGATAGCTAATACCACAACCATTCCTCCAAATGCACCCATCATTACATTTTTCTTCAGACTAGGTGAACTTTTACCTTTAGGAGTTATAGCTCTTTCAGCAATATTAGGTGACGATGTTCCCATTAATTTAGGAATTTCAGTAACTGCCTTTTCAGCTAAAGCATTTGCTATTGTTTTTGCTTCCTCCGGCTTTATGCTTGTTGCTGAAATTTTTAGGATACGTGTATCTTCAACTGTTGAAATGTCAATCATTCCGTTAAGTTGCTCATATGTATATCCTAAATCGTTTTCCTCATTTATGGCCTCAATGATAGGTCTAACATGTAACAACTCTGCATAATCTTCTGATAATGATGTACCTATACTTAAATCAGCAAGATCGACCACTGAGTTTTTTGATGCTGAAACCATATAAACTTTCGCTGTTGCAGTATATTTAGGTGTAATGCCAACTTTAGTCCATACACCTGCAATTATTGCTCCAATCAAAAAACCTGCAATAATAAATAAAATCTTCTTACGATAATAGTTAAACAAATCCAAAAGGTTGATTTCTACTTCATCTTCTTTTTCGTTAATTTTTATCTTTTCTACCTGTTGTTTCATCTTTCAATTCCTTTACTCTTTGTTCTTCTGTTCCACTATGCCAAACAGTTCTGACATTGTGCTAACCATTGCTTTCTTGTTAACATAAAATTCCATATGATCCATTTCATCTCCAAGAGCCTGACCAATCTTAGACTTTCCTGCCAATTCAAAAATCCCCTTGTCTGTTCCACTAGCAAAAATATTACTAATATTAGAAATCTTTCCTATAGCAATATCTGTTGTGGAAACATCCTGCAAACTTTCAAAAACTTCATTGGCATAGTTTGGATTAGCCTTAACCTTCTCCTGAAGTTTTTTAAAAAAACCTGTCATGTACTGTTGTTGTCTTTTCATTCGTGATGTATTCTCTTCATCCCCAACTCCATAACGGTCATGAACGTATGCATAAGCCTGCTCATCATCAAGGTTTATTGTAGCTCCCTTCTTCATTTTTGGATATTTCTTTGAGAAATCATCCTCCAATGTTACGGTAACTCCATCTACCATGCTGTTAAGTTTAGGTATTTCACTCATGTTAAGTTCATAATAACCATCAATCTGAATACCTCCTAACAATTTCTTTACGGATTTAACTGTATTTTCGCAGCTTTGCTCTCTGTTGCCTCCATACCAATGAGCTGTACACAACTGAATATTAGCTGTTGCCTCACCCTCACCATTATGATCAATCAATGCAACCTCTGTCATGGTGTCTCTGTTAAACTGAAGAAAACTATATGTATTCTCTGTCTTGTCTACAATTACAAGCATAAGGAAATCAGCCATACTTCCCTGGTAATCTGCTCCGTTCTTGCTATTTCCCGTAGCATCTGTTCCTATTAACAGATAATTCTCAAAATCATGGTAATATTCGTATTTATTTCCATTAAGTTTAATCTTTCCTCTTGGAACCTGAATCTTCCAATCATTTATTGAACTCTCATCAGATACATTAGCCTTCTCTGTCTTATTATCAACATACTGTAATCCATAGCCTAAAACTGCTATAAACAGTATAAAAGCTACTACTTCCACGGCAATTTTTATGTATTTTTTTCTTTTCTTCTTCACTTTACTTATCCCCTAATCATTATTTTTCAAGTATCTCCACGGACACTTTTTCTATTTCATCTACAGCATTCTGTCCGATTTTCTCTCTGATAAAGGAATAACCCATATCAAGGTTAGGCTTTCTTCTGTCAGTATTATGGCAATCACTTCCAAGTACAACCGGTCTGTTTTCTTCAACCAGCTTCTTTATAAGTTTTCTTTTCTTTCTATCATCAAAAAATTCTGCGTTAACCTGAAATATAACCGGCAAATCAAGAACTTCTTTCCAAATCTTCTTTCTTTTCTGGCAAGCATAAAATCTTTCTATATGTGCGATCATAACTGAAACATTCTGTTTCTCCATTAGCTCTTCAACATCCCGTAAAACCTCTTCATCCCACTGTCTAAAGGGTAATTCCACCATAATAACCCTGGTTCCCTCTATACATAATTTTTCAATCTCTCTAGCTCTCCCGATTCCTCTGAAATAGCATACTTCAGCTCCCAATCTTATGTCAGGGCAGTCAGAATCATCCATACACCGTTTCAATGTGTCATAGGCTTTCTTCCTCTTTTCAAGAAAATGATCCACTGAAACATCTTGAGCATAAAAATGTGGCGTAGCCAACATCGTACTAACTCCTTGATTTTTTGCTGTATGAAGCATCTCTAACGATTCCTCTACGCAATCGCTTCCATCATCTATTCCGGGCAATACATGTGAATGAAAATCAATCATTCTGCCTCCTTCTATATCAAAAACCAAGTAATCCATACACTTTCGTAAAATCAATACCCCAAGTACTGACCATACCTTTATCTATGATATTAAAAAAAAGGATAACTGTCAATCTTATAACCCCTTTTGTTCGTCTTTTTATTCCATTTTTTCCTTAAAAAACGGCACTCTGACAGGTTATGTCATTGGTGCCACTGACATTTTTATGCCTAATCTTCCAACGATTCTTTCACCGGCACTTCTACCATTGCCTCGTAGCACTGGAACATATTGTCAATTTCTTCTTTACTTTGTTTCTTTGTAATCAAACTTATTACAGGAACTATAATAAGTCCGCCTACCATTGCAACTACACCTGAATTAATTGATGATTTGAATATGTAGCCAAAAACGGTTCCCCAGCCTGTAACATCTATTCCGCAAAGTGAAACAATAAGCTGCAACACGGCAACTGCACATCCCCAGACAAAGCAGACAACCGTAGCCACCTTTGTTACGCCTTTCCAGTATAATCCATACAAGAATGGTGCAAGGAATGCCCCTGCCAAAGCTCCCCATGAAACACCCATCATCTGAGCTATAAATGTAACTTCAGGATGAGAATCCTTAAATATTGCAATAACTGCTGAAACAACTATAAAGAATACTATAAAAATTCTCATAATAACAACCTGTTTCATTTCATTCATTTTCTTTTTTGAGACCGGCACAATTACGTCTAATGTAAAAGTTGAGCTTGATGTAAGTACCAATGATGAAAGTGTTGACATTGATGCTGACAAAACCAAAACAATAACAATTGCAATAATTATTGCCGGTAAAGTAGACAACATTGTTGGAATAATTGTGTCAAACAATGGCTTGCCTGTTGCTTCATTAATGGCAATTTTATCACTGTATAATCTGCCAAATCCACCAAGGAAGTAGCATCCACCGGCTACGATTATTGCAAAAACTGTTGAAATAACAGTTCCTTTATGAATGTCTTTTTCACTCTTAATTGCGTAAAATTTTCCAACCATCTGTGGAAGTCCCCATGTTCCAAGAGATGTTAAAATTACTACAAATAATAATGCCAATGGATCAGGACCAAGAAATGAAGTAAACGCTCCACCGGTCCAGCCTTCACTTGGTACTGCTGACAATTTCTGAGTGGCTTTAAGCAAACCACCATTATCCATTAAAACTGCACCAATAACTGCGCAAATTCCGAAAAGCATTATAATTCCCTGAATAAAGTCATTTATTGCAGTAGCCATATAACCACCGAAAATTACGTAAAATCCTGTCAAAATCGCCATTACTAAAATAACAACCCAATATGGGATATCAAAAACAAGTCCAAATAAACTTGAAAGTCCGTTATATAATGATGCTGTGTATGGTATCAAAAATATAAATACAATAACTGATGCAGCAACCTTTAATGGTACTGAATTAAATCTTTTTCCAAAAAAATCCGGCATAGTCTTAGCATCAAGATACTGCGTCATAATTCTTGTTCTTCTTCCAAGAACGTTCCATGCAAGCAATGAACCAATAAATGCATTACCAAGTCCTGCCCATGTTGATGCCAACCCAAAATTCCATCCAAACTGTCCTGCGTATCCTACAAAGATAACTGCTGAAAAGTAAGATGTTCCAAAGGCAAAAGCTGTAAGCCACGGACCTGCTGAACGTCCACCCAAAACAAATCCACTAACATTGGTTGCGTGCTTTCTTGAATAAAAACCTACTCCAATCATTACCACAAAAAAGGCAACCAACATAATTCCGCAAAGTATTTCTGTCATAATCTCCTCCTTATTAACCTTGCATCTGTGTATTTTATCTCCACTGTTCAACCTTATCTCTTCTTTAAGACTTAATGCAAAATTAATTTTTATTATTCGTTGCTTTAAACCGTTACGCTTTAAAGCATTAAAGCAATTATATAAAATAAAAAAGAGCCTGTCAATAACTCTTTTCTATTTTTACAAACCTTATTTACTATAGTTTATTCTAATTCTGTGAATCTTATTTGCTATAGTTTATTCTAATTCTGTAAATCTTATTTGCTATAATCTGCTTCAATTCCATGAATCATGTCAACTCTTGCCTGATGTCTTCCACCTTCAAACTCTGCTCCAAAAAATTCATCAAGAATCATTTTTGCAAGTTCTACTCCAACAACTCTTGCACCAAAAGCAATAATATTAGCATTGTTATGCTGCTTTGTAAGTTTTGCCGAATAAGGTTCGCTGCAAACTGCTGCAATTACACCTGGAACCTTGTTTGCTGCAACAGAAATACCGATTCCGGTTCCACACATAAGTACACCGTAATCTACATCTTTTCTTACAACTGCTTCACCAACTTCACGACCCTTGTTTGGATAATCGCACTTAATAATTTCTCCGTTTTCATCATAGCCTGTGCCATAATCAACACATTCGTAGCCCTTTTCTGTCATATATTCAATAAGTTCATTCTTTAAGTCAATTGCTGCATGGTCGCATCCAAATCCAATCTTCATTATAAATCCCTCTCATTTCTTAAAACTATTTACTATATATTCCGTCATCTATCTGACTTTTACTATTTACTGTACATTCCGTCATCTATCTGACTTTTACCATTTGCTGTACATTCCGTCATCTATTTGACTTTTACATTCTACTCAATATGTATAAGACTGTCAAATGTACAAGGGATTTGGCTATTTCTCATTTCATTGTGGCATTTTGTTCGTCTATATACAGTATGCTGTGTGGTCTGTTTTATGATTTGATAGAATGTACCCCAAAAATCGAGATTTTTTAATTTTTTGTGGTACGTTTTCAAGTTATGTAAACTAATCATGTCACATATTCTTGTTTTAATCATATATTTGTTGCATATTGTTTGACATTTTTATAGTTATGTCAACCAATATATCACTTAAACTGCTTTCAATTCATTTTGCGTACCCCAAAAATTATACATTAACTTCTCTCTCCTATACGAAAAAAAGCTATGACGCTTTTGCATCATAGCTTCTCACTTTAATATGTAATGCCGGCGACCGGAATCGAACCGGTACTGTGTTGCCACAACAGGATTTTAAG
>OHAN01000143.1_pt1 | contig 73801 bp, 59 predicted proteins | sample 1577121 | NCBI WGS metagenome assembly OHAN01 (sample SAMEA3541554, study PRJEB24748) | human gut metagenome | biome: human gut; feature: human-associated habitat; material: faeces | place: China | collected 2012 | reverse complement strand
AAAATACCCCCATATAGGACTTTTATATTTCATTGTCCTATATGAGGGTAGCATACCACCAGACTTCCGGGGGTTTTTATTCAATTTTACATGGGAGAATAAAATCCAGAAAAACATCTCCTTTCCGTACCTTTTGTTGGAGTCGGTAACAAGTAGATTGCACTATAATATAAAATAATATTTTATACTTAAAAATATATAACTTAAAATTTATACAAATATGGTATGATAATATAAAATAATAAAAAAACGAGGAACAACATATATGATCACAAGCACATCCAATGCCAGAATCAAACGTCTGGTAAATTTAAAAAAGAAGAGAAAACTAAGAGACGAAGAGGGCGTCTTCCTTGTAGAAGGAATCCGCATGTTCCGGGAAGTGCCGCTCGACAAGTTAAAAGAAGTCTACGTATCTGAATCCTTTTACAAAAAAGAAAAAGATACCGTAAAAGAAGTCCTGAAAGATTCGAAAATAAGAGTGGAGGAACTGACAGATACCGTATTCTCACATGCGTCAGATACCAAGACCCCGCAGGGCATCCTGTGCGTGGTGGAGCAGATGAATCACAAAATCAGCGAACTGACTTCAGCAGAGTGTCCGCTGATCATGGTATTAGATCATCTGCAGGATCCGGGTAATCTGGGAACGATTCTGCGTACGGCAGAAGGCGCCGGTGTAACAGGAATTCTAATGGACAGGGAATGCGTCGATATCTACAATCCGAAAACGATCCGCTCGACCATGGGATCGGTATACCGTATGCCGTTTGTATACGTGGAAGATCTGGGTAAGGGAATCCAGGATTTAAAAGACAAAGGTATTACGACCTATGCGGCACATTTGGAAGGAAAGCATTCCTATGATGAAGAGAACCTGACGAATCCGTGTGCATTCCTGATCGGGAATGAGGGAAATGGACTGAGACGAGAGATTGCAGATATGGCAGACTGCTATATCAAGATCCCGATGCTTGGTCAGGTAGAGTCGTTGAATGCCGCAATCGCCTCTTCTGTGCTGATGTTCGAGGCTGCAAGACAGAGAAGGAAGGCAGATTAATCTCCTGAAACCACTTTTATACAGAATATTTATCTGTATATTACATAAAATGAGATACAATCCACTCATTTTGCACAAGAAAATTGCTTTCTTTATCAGAGTATAGTAATATAGTGAACAAGAAATAATATATACGGAAAAGAGAGGACGGCTTATGAAAGTGATCTATTGGCTGGCGATATTTATTGTACTGCTGATCATTGAAATTGCGACGATGGGACTTACCACCATCTGGTTTGCCGGAGGCGCACTGATCGCATTCTGTGCGGGGTTTGTCGGCTTTGGACTGGGCGTTCAGGTTGGTACATTTATCGTAGTTTCGCTCCTGCTTCTGCTTCTGACGAGACCACTTGCGGTGAAGTACTTTAATCAGGAGAGACAGAAGACGAATGCAGAAAGCCTGATCGGCCAGCAGGCATTGGTGACAGAAGACATCGATACGATAAAGGCCAAAGGGCAGGTAGAGATTCGGGGCCAAATCTGGTCGGCGAAGACGGATGAGCCGGACGGAACAATCCCGAAGAACACAGTTGTTGTAGTAAATGGTATTCAGGGCGTGAAACTGATCGTGCATGCCAGAGAGGAGTAGAGTATGATTTTTGGATTGATTTTATTAGCGATTATTATCTGCGTGGTGATTTCCTGTGTAAAGGTAGTCAGACAGGCGCAGGCATTGGTTATTGAAAGACTGGGGGCATATCAGGCAACATGGGGAACCGGACTTCACTTTAAGATTCCGATTTTTGACCGTGTGGCAAGAAGAGTGGATCTGAAAGAGCAGGTAGTGGATTTTGCACCGCAGCCGGTTATCACAAAAGATAACGTAACGATGAGAATTGATACCGTTGTATTTTATCAGATCACGGATCCGAAGATGTTCTGTTATGGTGTGGCGAATCCGATCATGGCGATCGAGAACCTGACAGCCACGACACTTCGTAACATCATCGGTGATCTGGAATTAGATCAGACACTGACATCCAGAGAGACGATCAACACGAAGATGAGAGCATCTCTGGATGTGGCAACCGATCCTTGGGGAATCAAGGTAAACCGCGTGGAACTTAAGAACATTATCCCACCGGCAGCCATCCAGGATGCAATGGAGAAACAGATGAAGGCAGAACGTGAACGCCGTGAAGCAATCTTACGTGCAGAAGGTGAGAAGAAATCTACAATCCTTGTGGCAGAAGGTCACAAAGAGTCTGCAATTCTGGATGCGGAAGCTGAGAAGCAGGCGGCTATCCTGAAAGCAGAAGCACAGAAAGAAGCCACGATCCGTGAGGCTGAAGGTAAGGCAGAAGCCATCATGAAAGTACAGCAGGCAAATGCCGATGGAATTCGTTTCCTGAAAGAAGCAGGAGCCGATGAGGCTGTTCTTACCATGAAAAGTCTGGAAGCATTTGCAAAAGCTGCTGATGGAAAAGCAACGAAGATCATCATCCCGTCAGAGATCCAGAGCATTGCAGGTCTGGCAAAATCTGTTACAGAGATTGGCGCAGATGATAAAAAAGAAGAAAAGTAGACAAAAGACATAAGATAAAAGTCAAAGAATAAAAGCGAGGTACAAAATAATGGATTTAAAAGGCAGAAATTTCCTGACGCTGAAAGATTTCACACCGGAAGAGATCACATATCTGCTTGATCTTTCCGCAGAATTAAAAGAAAAAAAGAAAAAAGGAATTCCGGTTGATAAATACAGAGGAATGAATGTGGCATTGATCTTTGAAAAGACCAGTACCAGAACCCGCTGTTCTTTCGAAGTAGCTGCTCACGATATGGGTATGGGAACGACTTACCTTGATCCTTCAGGTTCACAGATCGGGAAGAAAGAAAGTATCGAAGATACAGCAAGAGTTCTCGGAAGAATGTTTGATGGAATCGAGTATCGTGGATTTGGACAGGAGATTGTGGAGGAACTGGCCAAATATGCAGGTGTTCCGGTATGGAACGGACTGACGAATGAGTATCATCCGACACAGATGCTGGCGGATATGCTGACGATCCGTGAACATTTCGGACATCTGAAAGGTATCAAATTGGTATACATGGGTGATGCAAGATACAATATGGGCAATTCCCTGATGATCGCATGTGCCAAATTAGGTATGCATTTCGTGGCATGTACGTCTAAGAACTATTTCCCGAATGAGGAACTGGTAGAGACTTGCAAAGGATATGCCAAAGAGACAGGAGCAACCATCACACTGACAGAAGATATCGGAAGCGGAACCAAAGATGCAGACGTTATCTGTACGGATGTATGGGTATCCATGGGTGAGCCGGACGAAGTATGGGAAGAACGTATCCGCGAACTGTCTCCGTACAAGGTAACAAAGAAAGTAATGGAAAATGCAGGAGAACAGGCTATCTTCTTACACTGCCTGCCGGCATTCCATGATCTGAAGACGAAGATCGGCAAACAGATCCATGACAAATTCGGACTGGACGATATGGAAGTTACAGATGAAGTATTCGAGTCTCCGCAGTCAAAGGTATTTGACGAGGCTGAGAACCGTATGCATACGATCAAGGCTGTCATGGTGGCAACACTTGGTGAAAGAGAGTAGGCAAGAGCAGACAGATTATGAAATCAGAAATATTACGTTTGTTAAAAGAAAGCGATACATATATTTCCGGACAGCAGTTGTGCGAACAGTTTCAGGTATCCAGAACGGCCATCTGGAAAGTGATCGACCAGCTTAAAAAAGAAGGTTATGAGATAGAGGCGGTGCGCAACAAAGGCTACCGCCTTATCGACAGTCCGGATGTTATGTCAAAAGCAGAGATTGAAAGTCTTGTAGACACAAAATGGGCAGGAAAAACTGTCGTATATTACGATAAAATTGACTCGACCAATAACCGCGCCAAAGAAGCCGGAGATAACGGGGCTGCTCACGGTACTTTATTCGTGGCAGATATGCAGGTGGCAGGAAAAGGCCGCAGAGGCCGTGTCTGGAAATCACCGTCTGGAAGCAGTATCTATATGACGATCCTGTTGTATCCGGATATTCCGCCGGTAAAGGCACCACAGCTTACGTTACTTATGGCGATCGCTGTGGCAGAAGGTATCCAGGAAGTGACCGGACTTGAGACGAAGATCAAGTGGCCGAATGATATCGTGGTGAACGGCCGGAAGATCTGCGGTATTCTGACGGAAATGAGTACGGAGATCGACTATATCAATCATGTCGTGATCGGTGCCGGAATCAATGTGAATCAGGATACATTTCCGGATGATATTAAGGCAACGGCTTCCTCACTTAAGCTGGAACTCGGAAAGAGCGTAAAGCGTTCCGAGCTGATCGCAGCAGTGATGAAGAGCTTTGAAAAATGCTATGAGATCTTCATTGAGACGGAAGATCTGTCGGGCTTACAGGAACTTTATAATTCCATGCTGGTGAACCGGGATCAGGAGGTCAAGGTCCTGGAACCAGGAAATGAATATAAAGCGCACGCCATCGGCATCAATCAGACTGGAGAACTGATTGTAAGAACGCCGGATGGGAAAGAAAAAGAAATCTATGCCGGAGAGGTATCAGTTAGAGGTGTTTATGGGTATGTATGATGAAAAAGTGGTGCTTTGCGGCGCCAATTCATATGAAGAAAAATATTATCTGAATCCGGATTTTGAACAGCTCCCGGATGATGTAAAGAATGAACTGAAGATCATGTGCGTGTTGTATGTGCATGATGTAGGAGGAATCCTGACGCTGGTATTCGAAGAGAACGGGGAATTATGCTTTGAAGTAACCTCCGATGATTTTGACCCGATGTTCGATGACATCGGAAGCCAGCTTAAGATCAAGCAGCTGCAGAGAGACAAGCAGGATCTTCTGCAGGCATTGCAGTTATATTATAAAGTATTCTTCCTGGGGGAAGAGATAAACAGCGAAGAGTAACTATAAGGAAACAGACAAAACAGGAGGAGAAAGATGCTTCTTGTAATCGATGTAGGAAATACGAACATTACACTCGGAGTGTTTAACAAAGACGAATTATTTGGCACATTCCGTATGAAGACAAAGCAGCCGAGAACATCGGATGAATATGGAATTACTTTACAGGAACTGGTAGAAAGACATGGGATCGAAAGCTCGAAGATCAATGCAGTGATCCTTGCATCCGTAGTGCCGGATGTGATGCATTCACTCGGCAGTGCGATCATCAAATATTTCGGCGTAAAGCCGGTGGTTGTATCTGCAGGAATTAAGACGGGAATCCGTATCGTCACGGAGAACCCGAGACAGGTCGGCCCGGACCGTATCGTAGATGCAGTCGGTGCTTACACCTTATATGGTGGACCGGCGATCGTGGTAGACTTCGGAACGGCAACGACATTTGATGTGATCGGCCCGGACGGAACATTTGAGGCGGGCGTGATCGCACCGGGAATCCGCACTTCGGCACAGTCTCTCTGGGGAGAGGCAGATATGCTTCCGGCAATCGAGATCCGCAAGCCGAATTCCATTCTCGCAAAAGAGACGATCACGGCAATGCAGGCAGGCCTTGTATATGGTCAGATCGGTCAGACTGAATATATCATTAAGCGTATGAAAGAAGAGTCCGGCTACCCGGATGCAAAGGTTATTGCAACCGGCGGACTTGGCAAGATGATTGCGAATGAAACAGACATGATCGATGTGTATGATTCACAGCTTACGTTAAAAGGACTTCGGTTCATTTACGAAAAGAATAAAAAAAGTAAATAATCTACGGTGTTGATAATGTAGACTTTCAGAGAAATGTGCAGCACTATATATCAAGATGGTTCCGCCAGTGTAAGAGTGGGGCTATCTTAGCTGATATATAGTGCTGTGTGTTTCTTACAGGAAATGAAGTATAATTGTGAAAAGAATGATAAGTATTCTGGAATAATCGAAAATAGAAGATGTTTGTAAATTGTTCAGGGATAACCAGGATAGAAGATAATAGTAATTAAAATTAATTAACAGGAGTAGAAAGATGAAAATCGGGAATGTTAATCTGGCAAATCCATATATTCTCGCGCCGATGGCGGGAGTAACGGATCTGCCGTTCAGATTGCTCTGTAAAGAGCAGGGAGCCGGACTTTTGTGCATGGAGATGATCAGCGCGAAAGCCCTGCAGTATAAAAATAAGAATACTAAAGCATTACTTGCAATCCATCCGGAAGAGTATCCGGTGTCGTTACAGCTCTTTGGTTCCGATCCAAAGATCATGAGCGAGATGGCGAAAATGATCGAAGAGCTGCCGTTCCAGATCCTGGACATCAATATGGGATGTCCGGTTCCGAAGGTAGTACGGAACGGCGAAGGTTCTGCACTTATGAAGAATCCGAAGCTGGTACATGAGATCGTATCGGCAGTGTCGAAAGCAATCGAAAAGCCGGTAACGGTGAAGATCCGGAAAGGATTTGACGATGATCATATCAATGCTGTAGAGATCGCAAAGATCATTGAAGATGCAGGCGGTGCGGCAGTTGCCGTGCACGGACGGACAAGGGAACAGTATTATTCCGGTAAAGCAGACTGGGATATCATCCGTCAGGTCAAAGAAGCCGTATCCATTCCGGTGATAGGAAATGGTGATGTGATTTCAGGAGAAAATGCACTTCAGATGAGAAGAGAAACCGGCTGTGACGGCGTGATGATCGGAAGAGGTGCACAGGGCAATCCATGGATCTTCCATGAACTTCAGGAATATGAAAGAACCGGTGTTGTTCCTCCGAGACCAACTCCGGAGAAAATCAAAGAGACAATGCTCAGACATGCAAGACTACAGATTGAATTCAAGGGAGACTTTATCGGGATCAGGGAAATGCGTAAGCATGTTGCCTGGTACACAAAGGGAATGAAAGGTTCTGCAAAACTCAGGGATGCGATCAACCAGGTGGAATCTTATGAAGAGTTGGTGGAACTTCTGGACAAGGCGATTGTATAAACAGAGAATCTGAATAATAGATACCGTCGGAAAATGAAAAGAACAGGCGTAAAATAGGGATATACAAGAGACAAAAACATTGACATAAAACACGCATTTATGTATAATAATGAAATTGTGAAAGTATCTTTATTCTATGACAGATTAAATATTCAGATAGATGATTCAGGCATAAAAATGTCAGAGTAATATGGAACAGAAAAAGGAGCAGGAGACAGATGGAAGCAAAGAAAAAATTACTTACTTATGCTGGTTTAAAAGCACTGGAAGACGAACTTGAAAACCTCAAGGTTGTAAAACGTAGAGAGATTGCACAGAAGATCAAAGAAGCAAGAGAACAGGGAGACTTATCAGAGAACGCTGAGTACGATGCAGCAAAAGACGAGCAGAGAGACATTGAAGCACGTATCGAAGAACTGGAAGCAATTCTTAAGAATGCAGAAGTTGTAGTAGAAGATGAAGTTGATTTCGATAAGATCAACATCGGATGTACTGTAAAAGTATTCGACATCACATTTGACGAAGAGATGGAATTCAAACTGGTCGGCTCTACAGAGGCGAACAGTCTGGAAGGAAAGATCTCTAACGAATCACCGGTTGGTCAGGCTCTGATGGGCAAACAGATCGGAGATGTCGTAACAGTAGAGACACAGGCTGGAGTAATGGAGTACAAGGTACTGGACATCAGCCGTTCATTATAAGAGACAGGCAGATACCCGTCGAAGAATAACCAGGACACAAGACTCAGGCCTCTCTTACACGGGAGGTCTGAATTCAGATAAGGAAGGAGAATAAAAAAGTGGCTAAGCAGCAGAACAATGGACAGGAACAGGACGTGAATCAGTTAAGAAAGGTTCGCCGTGATAAATTAGCAGAACTGCAGCAGAATGGAAAAGATCCGTTCAAGATCACAAAATTCGATCAGACACATCACTCACTGGAAGTGAAGAGTCTGTATGAAGCACATGAGGCAGAACTTTTAAAAGATCATCATACATCAGATGTAGAAGGTATGGATGAAGAGCAGGCAAAAGAGGTTCTGAAGAAAGATTATGAAGAGAGAAGAAGCATCATGGATGCCAATCCAATCCACGTAGCAATCGCAGGACGTATGATGTTCAAGAGAGTTATGGGTAAAGCTTCTTTCTGTAACATTCAGGATCTTCAGGGAAGCATCCAGGTATATGTTGCAAGAGATGCGATCGGAACAGAATCTTATGCAGATTTCAAACGTTCTGACATCGGTGATATTTTCGGATTAGAAGGATTTGCATTCAGAACAAGAACCGGAGAGATCTCTATCCATGCAGAGAAGATGACACTTCTTTCCAAGAGCTTACAGATCCTTCCGGAGAAGTTCCACGGATTAACAGATACAGATACACGTTACCGTCAGAGATATGTAGACCTGATCATGAATCCAGAGTCAAAAGAGACATTTATCAAACGTTCTCAGATCCTCAAAGAGATCCGTAATTTCTTAGACGGACGTGGATTCATGGAAGTAGAGACTCCAATGCTGGTAAGCAACGCAGGTGGAGCAGCTGCAAGACCATTTGAGACACATTACAATGCTCTGAACGAAGATGTAAAACTTCGTATTTCTCTGGAATTATATCTGAAGAGACTGATCGTCGGAGGACTTGAGCGAGTATACGAGATCGGACGAGTATTCCGTAACGAAGGTGTAGACACACGTCACAACCCGGAATTTACACTGATGGAATTATACCAGGCATATACAGACTATGAAGGAATGATGGAACTGACAGAGAGCATGTTCCGTTACCTTGCAGAAAAGGTATGTGGAAGTGCAATGATCAGCTACAACGGAACAGTCATCGATATGGCAAAACCATTCGAAAGAATTTCCATGATCGATGCTGTTAAGAAATACGCAGGTGTTGACTTCTCAGAAGTTAAGACAGACGAAGAGGCAAAAGCATTAGCAGACAAGCATCACGTAGAATACGAAGAGCGCCACAAGAAGGGTGATATCCTGAACCTGTTCTTTGATGAGTTCTGTGAAGAGAAGATGATCCAGCCTACATTCGTAACAGATCATCCGATCGAGATCTCACCACTGACAAAGAAGAATCCGGAAGATCCGAACTATGTAGAGCGTTTTGAGTTATATGTATACGGTCGTGAGATGTGTAACGCATACTCAGAGTTAAATGACCCAATCGACCAGAGAGAGCGTTTCGCAGCACAGGAAGAAGCATTTGCAGCAGGTGATGAAGAAGCCAACCACACAGATGAAGACTTCCTGAACGCACTGGAGATCGGTATGCCGCCAACAGGTGGAATCGGATACGGAATCGACAGACTGGTAATGTTACTGACAGATGCACAGGCTATTCGTGATGTATTATTATTCCCAACAATGAAGTCACTGGATGCTGATAAGAAGACTGCTAAGGCTGAAACTAAAGCGGTAGAAACTGCACCAGAGAAAGAAGAAGTTATTGATTTCTCTAAAGTAAAGGTTGAGCCTTTGTTTGAAGAATTTGTTGATTTTGATACATTTAGTAAGTCAGATTTTAGAGCGGTTAAGGTTAAAGAATGTATTGCAGTACCTAAATCAAAGAAGCTGTTACAGTTCACTCTTGATGATGGAACAGGCACAGATCGTACGATTTTAAGCGGTATTCACGCATTTTATGAGCCAGAAGAACTAGTTGGAAAGACACTTATTGCAATCACAAATCTTCCACCGAGAGCAATGATGGGAATTGAATCTTGCGGTATGCTGTTGTCAGCAATCCATGAGGAAGAGGGAGAAGAAAAACTTCATCTTTTGATGGTGGATAATCATATTCCAGCGGGCGCAAAATTATATTAATCTCTCTATATAGCGAGCAGAAAAAACGTGTACTGCAACAAATACTGCAACAAATTTGTAAGTTGATATGAAGAGACATGAAGTTGAAAAGTAGATAAATTTTGAATATCGTAAAATAACATAAAAAGGAACTTTCTTTTGGAGAAATCTAAGAGGGAGTTCCTTTTTTTGTTGCAATATGGTTGGAGCGAAGGAGATTTATAATATGCAAGCACTTTATGGATATCATGAATGGAAGCTATGCCCAAACACATTTCCCTTGCAAGTTATGGGATGCAGGAGAAAAGGGACTTACATTATCTGCTTTTGAATGGGAGCAGGATAGAAAAACGCTGATATATGGGCAGGTAGACTATATGTATGGAGAAGCACTTTATAAGCCTGAAATGAAAGAAGGAAATCCTATAAGGTTATATAGTTTGGATGAAATCACGGAGATATTCGGTAAATTAGGACTTCGTATTTGTAACAGCTTTGCTGATTTCAGTGGAAAGCCGAGTTCTGATAATGATATTCAATTGATGGTTTATTCCATACGAGAATAAAAATAGAGTAGACGAATTATTTAGCAATCTTCATCAAATCTTTATTTTTTTCTGTTAGGTTATATTTCAGTAAGAAATGAAATATAGAAGGAAGGATAGTAAAGATGGAAATGATGTTACAGACACAAAATCTATGTAAATATTTTAGAAAACAGAAAGCGGTAAATAATGTTTCACTTAATATCGAAAAGGGACAGATTTATGGACTGCTTGGACCGAATGGCGCTGGTAAATCTACCACATTGAAAATGCTGACCGGTATGATGAAACCAACTGCAGGAAAGATTTACTTTGATGGAAAACTTTTGGATAGGAAAGATTTATCAAAAATAGGAGCGTTAATTGAAAATCCGCCTATTTATGAAAATCTTTCCGCCAGAGAGAATTTGAAGGTAAGACAATTATTGCTTGGTACAGATGAAAACAGAATTGATGAGGTCTTGCAGATTGTATCACTTACAAACACCGGAAAGAAGAAAGCAGGACAGTTTTCTTTGGGGATGAAGCAAAGACTAGGCATTGCAATGGCATTGCTTGGAGAACCGGAACTTTTGATATTGGATGAACCTACGAATGGATTAGATCCAATAGGCATCGAGGAATTACGAGAGCTGATCCGGTCTTTTCCGGAACAGGGAATCACTGTAATTCTCTCCAGTCATATTCTCTCAGAGGTACAGTTACTTGCAGATAAAGTCGGGATTATTTCAGGTGGAATCTTAGGATACGAAGGAGCATTAAAGCAGGGAGATAATCTTGAAGATTTGTTTATGAATGTGGTAAGAAAAAACCAGAAAGCAGGTGAAATCCATGGTTAATATTATAAAAGCAGAACATCAAAAAGCCAAAAGAACCATGCGAAAAAAGTTTATCTGGGGATTTCCTCTTCTTACATTTGTCATGGCATTTATATTTACTCTTGGGATGACAAATGCTTATGCAGAAAGTGTTTGGAACTGGTGGTATACACTTTTGCTGCCGGGGATGATTGCTCTATTTTGTTATCTTTCTGTGGCGCAGGAGAAAAAGATAAAATACTATCATTTAATGACTATTCCCACAGACAGAAGAAAATTGTTGCTGGGGAAAATTATTTATATTGGGTACATGATTTTGTTTTCTAATGTGATTGTGTTTGCAGGAGCAACGCTTGGAGGCTTTCTTCTAACGACACATGTTCCAGTTGGAGGAGCGTTGATTGCAGTATTGTTTCTGACGGTTTCTGAGTTATGGGAGATTCCGGTAGCTTTATTTTTAAGTGAACGATTTGGAATGATTGTAAACCTGTTCGTCTGCCTATTTATTACCGTCAGCGGTGTGGTAATATCACAAACCAGAATCTGGTATGTACTTGTTTCTGCAATCCCTATGCGAATGATGTGCCCGTTGCTTCATGTTTTACCAAATGGACTTGCCGCAGAAGCAGGGAATCCTCTTTTGGATACGGGAGTCATTGTTCCGGGAATGTGTCTCTCAATCATCTGGTTTGTTTTTGTAACGGTTCTGTTTTTGAAATGGTTTGAGAGAAGAGAGGTGAAATAAGATGATTGGAAGATCTCTTAATGCAGACTTGCGAAAGATGAAAGGAACATCTGTGATTCTGGCACACTTACTGATTCCGATTATAACCAGCGTTATATTTTTAATATATTACTTTTTTTCACCATGGAATGAAAATATGAAAGTGATTGCATTTTATCAGGCAATAGGAGCAGGACTTCCGGTACTTATTGGAATTTTTACAGCAAGTGTGATGGAACAGGAACAAAATGCAGGTGATTTTCAAAATCTGTTGTCTTTACCGGATAAACCTGCAGCATTTTTATCGAAACTGTTGATGCTACTGGTTTTGTGTCTGTGCTCTATCCTATTGACAGCAATCATATTCGGAATTGGATTTGGAAGAATCGCATCAAGCGATATCGAAATCATGAAAGGATGTATATTTGCAGCATTGCTGCTGTGGGGAAGCAGTGTTCCACTTTATCTGTGGCAGCTGATTCTGGCTTTTCAGTTTGGAAAAGGGGTATCCATTGGAGCAGGGATTATATCAGGACTAATTAGTGCATTGATGCTTACCGGACTTGGAGATTATGTGTGGAAATATGTATTTGTCTGCTGGACGGGTAGAGTACCATATACTTATCTGCAATCTGTATTGGGAGAAACTAGTGTAGGTGAATGGTTGTCATTCATACCAGGTTGCTTAATATTTACAGGGATTAGTATGGTATACTATTTTTGGTGGGTAAACCACTGGGAAGGAAACAGAATATCGGAATAGAATCGAGGGAAACTATGGCAAAAATACTGGCAGTTGATGATGAACCGGCAATTTTGGAAATGATAGAAAGCATTTTGAATAAGGATGGACATCTGGTTACCAAAGTAAGTAATCCACTAAAAATTAATATGGAAGAATTACATCGTTATGACCTGATTTTACTGGACATTATGATGCCTGGAATTGATGGCTTCGAATTATGCAAAAGAATCAGGGCACTTGTGGATTGTCCGATTTTGTTTCTTACGGCAAAAACGGAGGAAAACAGTCTGGTAAACGGACTTTCTTTAGGAGCAGATGATTATATTTCAAAGCCATTTGGAGTGATGGAACTTCGGGCAAGGATCAATGCACATCTTAGAAGAGAGCACAGGGAACATTCTGTCCGGATGGTTTTGGGGAGGGTCTGTATTCAAATATCTCAAAAGAAACTATTGGTTGATGATAAGGAACTTCCTCTTACGAAAGCGGAGTACGAAATCTGTGAATTTCTGGCTAAAAACAGAGGACAGGTTTTCTCGAAGGAACAGATATTGGAAGCGGTCTTTGGCTTTGACAATGAGAGTAATGACAGTACTATAATCACGCATATCAAAAATATAAGAGCAAAATTTGCGGATTATGATTATACACCGATAAAAACAGTCTGGGGGATTGGATATAAATGGGAAGAGTAAAGAGAAGCAATGCACTCAGCAGGATTTTTATGAGATATGTACTGGTCATGCTTGGATCATTAGTTGGTTTGGTGATTGTTGCTTATCTGCTGCTGTACCTTTTGATTAGTGTGGGCTGTATTTATCCGGCAAATTATGCAGAGCAAAAGATTAATGAAGCATATGATACGATTCTACGTGCAGATAAAGTGACTGCTGAGATGATTCCCGCACTTTGTGATTATGTAATCTTTTCAGAGAATGGAGAGAAAATAGGTGGAGATCTGTCAGAACAATACGAACAGATAGCATGGAATGTTGCAAAGTACGGAAACGCATCCGGGAAATATTTTTATAAAGTAATTGTAAGGGAAAATGAATATGTTGTATTGCAATATCGCCTGACACCTCAATATCATTCAGCTTTTTTGAGGGAGCATTTTATAGGACCACAGAATGTGATGATTATTATGTCTGTGATTGGAGCGGTAGCGATTATCATCATTCCGTCCATACGTTTTGGAAAAAGAATCAAAAAGCAGATGCAGCCTGTATTAGACGCAATCGGACAAATAAAGGATCAAAATCTGGAATATGAGACATCCTGTTCCGGTATCAAAGAGTTTGATGACTGTTTATCGGCAATCGATGATATGCGAGATGCATTGCGAGAATCTTTAGAAAAGCAGTGGAAAACAGAGCAGGAAAAGAAACAGCAGATGTCTGCTTTGGCGCATGATATTAAAACACCTCTTACGATTGTACGGGGAAATGCAGAACTACTTTCAGAGACTGAACTGACCACAGAACAGAAGAAAAATATCACTTATGTTTTGAACGGCACAACACAGATACAAAGTTATGTAAAACAGTTGATAGATGTCACAAAATCATGGAATTGCAGTGATGTTACCTATACAACGGTGAGGTTAGAAGATTTTTTCGCAGATATAAAGGAACAGGCACTCGGACTGGTAGAAATCTATCACCAGAAGATAGATTGGAAGGCGGAACAAAGTGATAAAAAGGTAACGATTGCTTATGATCCAATGTTCCGGGCCGTAATGAATGTGATTCAGAATGCAGTGGAGCATACAAAAGAAAATGGAATCATTTATATTGACGCAAAGGAGCAGGATGACCGGCTGACATTCATTGTGGAGGATAGCGGATCAGGATTTACAAAAGAAGCATTATTGCATGGCACAGAGCAGTTTTTTATGGATGACACAAGTAGAAATGGCGAAGCCCATTATGGGATGGGACTATTTTTTGCAAAAACTGTGGCTGAAAAATATGGTGGAGGTATTAAACTTTCAAATTCTGAAAATACAGGTGGGGCGAGGGTAGAAATATTTTTCCTGAGTAGTCAGGAAACAAGCTAAATAGACCGCAATTAAGCTATGTAAAAGAAATTTTACATGCTTTTATCTAATATGTAAAAGCCTTTTGATAGACATTACTACTACGTTTGCTGTAATCTCATGGAAGAAGGAGGCATACAGAATTATGATAGCTGATAAAATTAAAAATGCTCGTACTATTCTTTATTACATAACTATCATTATAGTTGGGATTATATGCACATATAAGAAGAGAATAATATAACTTTTGTTATGATATCAAATGATTTTTTCATTTAATATAACATTACATTGTATAGAAAAAATCAAATCAAATAAATTTGAAGAATACACTAAGTTAGATGAAAAGATAGGTGTAGAAGACTATATAGAAAAATTCAAAAAACTAATAAAAAGAATATATTTATCAGAATAAAGTGGTTATTGCATATTAAAATTAGAACTAAAGGAGAAACAAAATGAAATTTATTATAGCGTCAGATTCGTTTAAAGGAAGTTTATCTTCTAATCAGGTTAATAATATTATTGAATCAATAGTTAAGGAAATTTTTCCAAAAAGCTTTTGTGAAAAAATGTTAATCGCTGATGGAGGAGAAGGAACTTTAGAAGCTATTTATGGTGAAAGTGGCAATGGATATGACAAAATAGTAATTGATACAGTGAATCCTTTAGGTAAAAAAATAGATGGATATTATCTTAGAAAAGGTAATATTGCAGTTATTGAAATGGCGCAGGCTTCAGGATTAACGTTAATTGATGAAAAAGAAAAAAATCCTATGATTACAACATCTTTTGGAACTGGAATTTTCATAAAGCATGCAATTGAAAACGGTTGTACTAAAATCTATATAGGAATAGGTGGGAGTGCTACAAATGATGGAGGAATAGGTGCAATGATAGCCCTTGGTTATAGATTCTTGGATTCGGAAGGAAATGAATTGTCAGGAATAGGAGAAAATCTTGAAAAAATTGCAACTATAGATGATACCTTTGCTATAAAAGAAATTTCTGAAGTCGAAACCATTGTCATGTGTGATGTGACTAATACTCTAACAGGTGAAAAAGGTGCAACATACGTTTATGGACCACAAAAAGGTGGTACAGAAGAAAAGTTGGAAAAGCTGGAAAAAGGAATGATTTCCTATAGAAAAATTCTGGAAGAATATTTGGGACATTCAATAGAAGAAATTGAAGGGTTAGGTGCTGCAGGAGGACTTGGTGCCGCTTTATATGGATTTTTAAATGGAAAGATGCAATCAGGCATAGATGTGTTACTTGAGTTAAATAATTTTGAAGAAAAATTAGATAGTACTGATATTGTTATTACAGGAGAAGGTAAGACGGATTACCAGTCAGCATGTGGAAAGGTTATCTATGGAATTGCAAGAAAATGTAAGAAATATAATGTTCCGGTATTGGTTATTTCAGGAAGTTTAGGAGAAGAAATTAATCAATTGTATAGTATGGGAGTTAGCGGAATGGAAGCTTCTGTGTGTAACATTATTTCTTTAAATAATGCCATGGATAATGCAGAGAAATATTTATGCTATGCAGCAGAGAGAGTACTTCGTGTACTTAAAACAGGAATGGAGTTAGTACAAAATGAAAAAATATAAAGGAATTATTTTTGATTCAGCTGGGTTAGGCGAAGCATCAAAGTATGGCAAAACTACATACAAGTTAAACAATTTTAAAGAAATATTAGATATAGTATAGTTGGGAGTAATTATAGCAGTAAAAACAGACTAAAATTAAATATGAGACATATGTCAACTTGTTAACCGGTAAGGGAATATGTAATACTAAACATACCTTATCGGTTTTTTATTTTTTAACATAAATTCTGTTAAAGAATAAAATTAAGTGTACATTATTTTTGCAAATCAGCACATAAATGGGAATGTGAAAATAACGGGAAATATAATAAAAATTTGGAGGCATATATGATGAATAAAAAATGGGTAGTTATAATTTTAAGCCTGGCGTTGATAATGTTAATAATGCCACAGAACATTACAGCAGAAGACAACAGTGTCAATTATGATAATTTGATAATAGTAAGCGATGACATCGTGTCCGAAGATGGAAGCAATGTTGTAAGATGGACAAAGGATAAAACATATGTAATATGTTCAAAAAATATGGTTAATCGTCCAACCGTAAAGTGTAAATTAATAATTGAGCCGGGAACAACAATTTTGTTTGGAACAGGAACAGGTAATATAGATGGAATAGAAAATTCAGAGGTAGTATATAGACCTTATCCAATTTTTATAGTTGAAGAGGATGGAAGCATTGAGGCAAAAGGCACAAAGGAGAAACCAATAACATTTAAAAACATAGACACTCATGTGGGATGGAATGGTATAGAGATATTTCTTCCGGATAATGGGGAGGTTACAGACACTTTTGAGTACTGTAATTTTATAAATGGTGGAGCTCAATATAGAGATTTTACGGAAGGGCTTATTGATGTATCTTATGGAACAGAAGAGACTAGGTTTAATTTAGTAGTAGATCATTGCAATTTTGATAGTACGGAATTAGTTAAGAATGTTGATTTGCAGACAAGTGAAATAGGAGCCGGCGTCTATTATGGAGACTACGATGGAAATAAAGTTGAGGCAAATATAAAAATATCAAATTCGACTTTTAAATCTCTTTCAATGGGAATTGAGGGGGTAACTTCTGATGAATATGATAGTTATTTGTATAATGAAAAATCTAATTGTGTTATAGAAAATAACATATTTGAAAATAATGTGTCACAGTCTTATAGCCCATCAGTTGTTTGGGGAGGAAATGCAGAAATAAAGGATAATATATTTTATACTAAAGAAGGAGGAGCATTAACCAAGAATGCATTAGATTTAGATGGTCAATGTAATTATATAATAGAAGGGAACATATTTTATGGAAGCCAATCCACGGAATCTAAAAAGATGAATAAATGTGCACCCATTAAAGTACAGTTTGGAGCTAATATTAACGCTGATAAGACAAGACATTATAAGGAAAACAGGTGCGATTATTCATCAGAATATGGAAATTATGTAGAATTAAATGGAAGTATGATAACTCAGGAATGCAACCTTGGAAATGTGTCCGGGTTGGAGTACTATTTTAAAAATTGTAATATTGGATATAAGAATGGAAACAAATCAAAAGTTAAATTTAATGCAGGCAGTACAAATGTAATAGAGTCATTAAATGTTTTATATAATGGGGAATTAGAGGCAATTGGAGAAAAAGTAAATCCTGTGAGATTTGTTGCTGCATCTGACAGGGGACTTACAACATCTTCTAATGGAATTAGTTTAGAACAAAATTCTTCTTCTGATTATTTAGAGGGAAAGGCAGTGTTTGAAAATTGCATATTTGATAATGTTAAGTTAAGTAGTACGGTAGTAAGTAAATCAACAGAGTCAGAAGAAAAAATACCACAAGTACTGACTATAAAGAATAGTGATTTCATAAATGAATCATCAGGAATAAGCGTTAAATATAACAGTTATTATGATTATATTTGTGGCAAGATTTTAATAGAAAACGTATTTATAAAAGGAACAGGAAATGACACATATTCAGGAATGAGTATTACTGCATATGGTAATAAAATTCCATCGGAAAATATTTTTGAAGCATCTAATTGCGTGATTTACAATTTTCAACAGCAACGTTACGGAATTGGATTAGACCTTAGTATTGATGATAATCTTACAGATAGCATAATACTTAAAAATATTACCCTGGCAAATAATTATTATGGAATTAAAGCAAGCAAATCAATGACAAAATTCCCTATTATCCAAGATAGTATTATAGCAAAAAATACAAGAGGTTTTGATGTAAGTGAAGATATAAATATATTTAATATTACTTATACATGTATTTATAACGATGGTTGGGATGGAAATACTTATGGATATGGAGAAGGATGTATATTCAAAGATCCTATATTTGCAGATTTGAACAATGGCGACTTTCATCTTAAGTCAACAGGTGGCAGATGGGACGGTTCAAAATGGGTAACAGATACAGATGCAAGCCCGTGTATCAACGCAGGAAATCCTGCAAGTGATTATGCAAATGAACCTGAACCTAATGGAAATAGAATAAATATGGGAGTTTTTGGAAATACATTTCAGGCTTCAAAAACAGGTAACGGAAGTGTGCAACCAACTACAAATCCTGCCGGTAGAGAAACTACAACTCCGATGACAACTAAGTCCGATGGGGAAACTACAACTCATGGGGCAACGAACCCTGACAGAGAAACAACAACCACAAATGCTAAACCAACAGCTTCCGGAACAATACTTATCGGCAGTACAACAGCTTCAGAAAAGGAAACACTTAGAAAACCATCAGTTAAGAAAATAACAAAGGGTTCCAAAAGATTAACAGTAACTTTTAACAAGATGAAGAATAGTGGTAAAGTATTTTATGAAATACAATATTCTACAAAGAAAAATTTTAAAAAAGCTACAAAGACTTTAAAAGTAAGTGCAAAGAAAACCAAAGTAATAATTAAAAAACTTAGAGGAAACAAAAAATACTATGTACGCATAAGAGCTTATCAGACGAAAAAAATAAATGGTAAGAATAAGAAAGTTTATTCAGTATGGACAAAAGTTAAGGCAGTGAAAACCAAAAAGTAAACAATAAAATCCACGTTTATGGTATAATATCAGAGTTGAAACAATTAATTAAGCTTCAAAGAGGTATAATATGTTTAATTATGAGATTCTGAAGTCATTAAACGATATGGAAATGCTGGTGTATGATTATTTAATGAAGAACAAAGAGAAAGTAACTTACATGACTGTAAGAGAATTGGCAGACGAAGTTCATGTATCAACTGCAACAGTTATGCGGTTTTGTAGAAAAGCCGGTTTTGACGGATATTCTGAATTTAAAGTAAAGTTTAAGATGTTCTTAAACGAAGAGAAGAATAAGAAACATCAGGTTAATGAGGATATTCAGGAGATTCAGGAATATTTTCAGAAGATAAGTTCAGAAATTCACCAGAAGGAACTTGATGAAATTGCAGATGTTGTAAGAGATGCAAAGCAGGTTATTTTTATTGGACTTGGAACTTCAGGCATTCTTGGAAAATACGGTGCAAGATATTTTTCTAACTTAAAGAAATTTAGTCAGTACATAGAAGATCCTTATTTTCCAATAATGGAGGGAATGAGTGATGCAGTTGTTATAGCATTATCTGTTTCAGGTGAAACGGAACAGGTTGTACAAATGGCAAGTGATTTTAAAAAGAACAAATGTAAAATCATAAGTATTACGAATAAGAGTGTTTCTACACTTTCCAAATTATCAGACTACAGTTTATCTTATTATGTTACTGACCATGATATGGGAAATCACATTAATACAACAACGCAGATACCGGTTATTTATTTAATTGAGGCAATAGGAAGAAGGCTATAAAATATAGCAATTTTATTATTGAAAAAACTGTTAAATAGCGGTTGAAAGAGTATATAACAGGAAATTAAAATAAATTTTAAGGGTTAAGAAATATGTTACAGGGTGTTACGCCTATGTAACATATTTCTTTTTTTATTATATGTTACATAAAACGCAGATTTGTAGAAATAAAATATGGTTATGATAAAATACTTTTAGCCGATGAAGACATGACGGAAAAACAAAGAAAAAGGAGAATTTAAAATGGCAATTGATTATCAGAAGACTGCCAAAGATCTTGTAAAAGAACTTGGTGGCGACGGAAACATTTCAAATGTAACTCATTGTGCTACAAGACTTAGATTTATTTTAAAAGATGAGTCAATTGTAGACAAAGAAAAGGTTGCAAAAATCAAAGGTGTAATTACTACTGTTCAGGCAGGAGGTCAGTTTCAGGTAGTAATCGGAAATCATGTAACAGATGCGTACAAATATGTTATGGAATTAGTTACAGTGGATGACAGTACATCAGAGGGCACAGGAAACAAGAAAGCAGGAGTGGTTAGCAGAATCATTGACGTTATTTCAGCAATATTTGCACCGTTCCTATACACACTTGCAGCTTGTGGTATTCTTCAGGGTATTCTTGGAGTTTTGGTTGCGCTTAATGCTATAGATACAACAGGTGGAACTTACAGAATTTTAAACTTTATTTCATGGACAGCATTTACATTCTTACCTGTTTTAATTGCAGTAACAGCGGCAAAGAAGTTTAAGGTAGATACTTTTATTTCGCTTGTAATTGCATGTGCACTTGTTTGTCCTGATTACATAGCAATGGTTAACGCAGGAGAAACAGTTAAGTTTTTGGGAATTAAAGTTCAGCTTTTAAGTTATACATCATCAGTAATCCCTATTATTTTGGCAATATGGATTGCATCTTATGTTCAGAGATTTTTTGAAAAGTATTTGCCAATCGTAATCAGAAACTTATTTACACCAATGTTTACTATTGCAATTATGGTTCCACTTACATTGCTTGCTTTCGGACCTATTGGAAATACAATTGGTGGAGCAATTGGTGGTATTTATAATACATTGTACAACTTAAGTCCTATAGTTGCAGGATTTGTAGTTGGTGGTATATGGGAAATTCTTGTAATTTTCGGTGTTCACTGGGGGATAACACCGGTAACAGTTGGCAACTATGCTAACTTAGGTTATGACACATTTACAGGTTTACAGTCAGCAGCAGTATTTTCACAGGCAGTTGCAACACTTGGTGTATTCTTAAAAACTAAGAATAAAGAAATGAAAGGTGTTTCAGCATCAGCAGCTATTACAGGATTGTTCGGTATTACAGAACCTGCTATTTACGGTGTAAACTTACGTCTAAAGAAACCTATGATTTGCGGATGTATTGCAGGTGCAATTGGTGGTGCAATCGGTGGCGCTTTCCATACAGTTTCATGGAGTTACAATATGCCGGGTATTGCAACATTACCTGCATACTTTAAAGCAGGTCATACAACACAGTTTATTGGACTTTTAATTTCAATCTTAGTTTCATTTGTACTTGGTGCGGTTCTTACTATGATTGTTGGTTTTGAAGATGAACCTACAGATGACTTTGAAAACTTAGAAGGAAACACAGCTATTGAAGAAAATAATGAACCTACAATAGAATTCGCAGTACCTGTAGCCGGAGAAGTTTTCCCAATAAGTAAAGTTAAAGACCAGGCTTTTGCATCAGAAGCAATGGGGAAAGGTGTTGGAATTATCCCTGCAAATGGAGAAGTCCATGCACCATTTGATGGAAAGATTGTTGCATTGTATCCATCAGGTCATTTAGTTGGTATGTCAGACGGAAAAGGTGCAGAAATTTTAATTCACATTGGTGTAGATACAGTTAACCTTAATGGAAAGGGATTTAGCATTAAGGTTAAACGGGGAGATGTGGTTAAAAAGGGAGATTTGCTTATAGATTTTGACAACGAACTCCTCAAAAAAGAAGGTTATGACAATACTGTAATGTACATTATTACTGACACATCAAAAAATATTGAAGTTTTAGAAGGAAAGAAGGAAGCTGTAAAGGATATTGCATTCTTAACAGTTTAGGAGGATTAAATGTTATCTAAAGATTTTTTGTGGGGAGGAGCTGTAGCGGCTCATCAGGTTGAAGGAGCATGGAACGTTGGTGGAAAGGGACCAAGCGTTGTTGATGTTTTAACAGCAGGAGCACACGGTGTTGACAGACAGATTACAGACGGAGTGCTTGAAGGATACAATTATCCTAACCATGAGGCAATTGATTTTTACGGTCATTATAGGGAAGACGTAAAGATGTTTGCTGAAATGGGATTTAAATGTTTTAGAACATCCATAGCATGGACAAGAATCTTTCCAAATGGAGACGAAAAAGAACCTAATGAAGAAGGTCTTAAATTCTATGATGATTTGTTTGATGAATTACTTAAATATGGAATCGAACCTGTTGTAACATTATCACATTTTGAAATGCCATATTATCTTGTAAAAGAATATGGTGGTTGGAAAAACAGAAAGGTTATTGATTTCTTTGTTCATTATTCACTTACAGTAATGGAAAGATACAAGGATAAAGTTAAGTATTGGATGACTTTTAATGAAATTAATAATCAGAAAAACTATGAGTATCCATTATTTGGATATACTTGTTCGGGAGTGATTTTCACAAAAGAAGAACATCCGGAAGAATGTATGTATCAGGTCGTACATCATGAGTTGGTTGCCAGTGCAATGGTAGTTAAGGAAGGACATAAGATTAATCCTGATTTTAAGATTGGTTGTATGATGGCTTGTGTTCCATTATATCCATATTCCTGTAATCCTGACGATATGATGTACTCAGTTGAGGCAATGCATGACAGATATTTGTTTGGCGACGTTCACGTAAGAGGTGAGTATCCATCATATATCTGGCCGGAATGGAAGAGAAAAAACATTCATGTTAATATGGAAGAAGGAGATGCACAGATACTTAAAGAAGGCACTGTGGATTATGTAGGTTTAAGTTACTATATGACTAATGCGGTTAAAGCAGACCATGTGGCAGATGGTAATGGGATTGACGGATTTCCGGGAAGTGTTCCTAATCCATATGTTAAGTCAAGTGATTGGGGTTGGCAGATAGACCCTGTAGGACTTAGATATGCATTGAATCTTCTTTATGAAAGATACCAAATTCCACTATTTATAGTAGAAAACGGATTTGGAGCTATTGATACTGTTAACGAAGATGGCACAATTGATGACGATTATAGAATTGAATACCTTCGTGCCCACATAGAGCAATTAAAGAAGGCTGTAATTGATGACGGCGTGGACCTAATGGGCTACACACCATGGGGCTGTATCGACTGCGTATCATTTACAACAGGGGAAATGAAAAAAAGATATGGCTTCATCTATGTTGACAAGGACAATGAGGGCAAAGGAACCCTCAAGCGAAGCAAAAAGAAGTCATTCTATTGGTATAAGAAGGTTATTGAAAGCAAAGGGGAGCAATTGGATTAGCTAGTGTTAAATAAATAATTTTTCTAAAGGGAAGCTGAAAAATGTGGCACCCGACAATTATTTATCACGTAAGTTTATAGAAGCAGAAATTTGATTAATAGATATTCAAAGAAAGGGTGCCTTGCAAATATTAGGCACCCTTTCTGTAATATGTAATAATAAATTTTAATAGATATCTAGGTCGTAATCATCAAAGTCGGCATAGTCGAATTTTAATGTTTCTACAACTTTTGTTTTCTTGTTTGTCATTGTAAGTGTCATTGATGTATCTTCAGGAAGTGTATAAGAAGAACCTTTAAGTTTCTTTAATTTCTTGCCGTTTTTGTACAGGTAGCAAGATTTGATTCTCCAATTCTTGTTAGGTTTTAAAGATATAGTTTTTCCAAGGCTACTTTCCTGACTTGAAAACTTATGGTTATAGTATTTTGTGATGTCTGTATTGTCTAATAAGATTTTCTTAAATGGGTTAGCATATTTTACAACTTTAACTGTTGTTTTGCAGTTGTATATCTTCTTTCCGCATCTTACCTTAAAAGAAACTTTTGTTGTTCCTGTTTTTTTTATCTGCATTCCAACACCGACATACTGTCTTGCATGTGAACCATCAAAAACTGTGTAGAAATTGTTGCAGACTTTAACTGTAGCTCCTGAAAAAAGACCCTTATCCATACAACTTAATAATAACATAAATCACAAGTATATAAAAATAATTTTATAAGTATATTTAAAAATTTAAAAGAATATTTCGAAATACATTTCTAAAATAATGTAAGACATTACATTGTAAATATGATACAATAGGTTTCATATAGCGAGTAGAAAGGATATTTATTTAATGGAAAAAACGAGGGACGGTTTTAAGAGCGGAACTGGGTTTGTTATCGCCTGTATTGGTTCTGCCGTAGGTATGGGGAATATTTGGAGATTCCCATATATGGTATCAGACTGGGGAGGAATGACTTTTTTGATTCCCTATGTTTTGTTTGTAATTTTGATAGGTTCAACTGGACTTATTGAAGAGATGGCTTTGGGACGTGCGGCTAAGGGCGGTCCTATTAAGGCTTTTGGAAAGTGTACTGAGGTGCACACAGGCAAGAAGAAGTCAGGAGAGATTGTGGGCTTACTGCCTGTAATTGGTTCTCTTGCATTGGCTATTGGCTACACAGTTGTTGTAGGATGGATTTTTAAATATGCATTCCTTGCAATATCAGGTCAGCTTTCAGGAATGGGAAAGAATATGGATGTCATAGGCGGTATGTTTGGAACTACGGCTTCAGCTTTCGGAAACAATACTTGGCTTGTAATTGCGGTGATTGTTACAGCAGTGATTATGGCATTTGGTATTGCCGGAGGTATTGAAAGAGCCAATAAGTTTATGATGCCTTTATTGTTTGCGTTGTTTCTTGGACTTGGAATTTATATTTTTACACTTCCGGGAGCAAGCGAAGGATACAAGTATATTTTTACAATTAATCCTAAGGGATTGCTGAATCCAAGACTTTGGATTTATGCTTTTGGACAGGCATTTTTCTCATTATCAATTGCAGGCAATGGAACAGTTATTTACGGTTCATATTTAAGTGAAACAGAAGATGTGGTAAGTTCAGCAAAAAATGTGGCTATATTTGATACGATAGCGGCACTTCTTGCAGCATTTGTAATTATTCCGGGAATGGCAGTTGGAGGAGCAGAGCTTTCTTCAGGTGGTCCGGGATTAATGTTTATCTACCTTGTTAACGTATTTAACGGCATGCCGGGTGGCAAGATTGTTGGAATTATTTTCTACATATGTGTACTATTTGCAGGAATGAGTTCCTTAGTCAATCTTTACGAAGCACCTGTTGCAACATTGGAGGAAAGATTTGGATTTAAACGACCTGTGGCAGTAGGTGGAATTGCCATTGTAGGCTGTATTGTTGCCCTACTTATTCAGGGAATAGTTTCAGGTTGGATGGATGCAGTTTCAATCTATATATGCCCGCTAGGAGCAATGATTGCAGCAATAATGTTCTTCTGGGTAGCAGGAAATGATTTCGCCGTAGACGCAGTTAACAAAGGAAGAAATAAGAATATTGGCCCATGGTTTGTGCCACTTGGAAAGTATGTTTTAGTACCACTTGCTTTTATTGCTTTGGTAGCTGGAGCTTTACTTGGTGGTATTGGTTGATAAAAAATCTCAATACAACTCCTTGTTGAGACAAAAGTTACCAGTTTACATAATGCCATAAACCTGGAATTAGAAGTGTTACCAGTTTACATAATGCCATAAACTTGGAATTTAAAGAAAAACGGGTTTACATAAAATTAAGAAAATATTTGGTATATTGAGAAATACCCCAAAAATTCAGAAATATTGAATTTTTGGGGTACATTTTTTGCAACACGGCTAGTATAAGTAACATATTAGTTTACATAACAATATGAGAATAAGTCAATATGTGATAATAGCAAGCTTAAAGCAAGAATATGTGACATAACAAGTTTACATAAGTTGAAAACGTACCACAAAAAAACAAGAAATGGCAAAATTTGGGGTACGCTACCGAAAATATGGGACAAACCGAAGATATGGGAAAATTTGAAAGCTAAGAGCCTAAAGGCTTTCTGTGATAAGTATAAGTCAAAATATGCGGTGAGAACATCCATGTCAGATTTCAGGCAGCAGGATTGGATGACAAACATTCCTCTGTATAACATAGATAAGATATCTGAAATTTTGGATGAATAAAGAAAGATAGAAAAATAAAATACTAAAATAAAAGACAGCCGATTCAGTGAAGCAATTCTTCAGTGGTGCGGCTGTTTTTTGTGGAAAAACAATGGGTCAGTTTGTGAAAAAAACGACCATTCCATAGTGGTAAAATTATATCAGAGCTCAAAGAATAAAACACATATTTAAGAATTAGGTTAATATTTGAAAAAAATCAATGAGATTTATAAATAAAATTTGTTGTATATGCCTAGAGTGACAATATGTGTCTATGCAAATTTGTATAATTCTTATAAACAAAAAATGGAGGAATGAATATGCAGCTTGAAAGCACTGATAAGATACAACGAGTTCTTGGTATATATAAAAAATTAGTCAGTGGTGAAATTGTTAGCAAGGTTGAAGAAGCCAATAATTACGGAGTAAATGAAAGGAGTATTCAAAGAGATATAGATGACATAAGAAGCTTTATGGAATCAGAAGTAGGGCGAACAGGAATTATAAATAATGTTATTTATGATAGAGCGAAGAAAGGATTTCGTCTGGAACAACAGAATCCGACGGAATTGACTAATGGTCAAATGTTGGCAATCTGCAAGATATTACTTGATAGCAGGGCACTTCTAAAAACAGACATGATAGAAATTCTGAATAAGTTGATTGAAAATTGTGTTTCCAAAAAAAATCAGAAAGAAATTCTTGATTTAATAAAAAATGAAAGATTTCATTATATTGAACCAAGACATAAGGTTAGCTTTTTGGACACAATGTGGGATATTGGACAGGCAATCAGAAAATCACAATACATCCATATTAAATATGAAAAAGCAGGAACAAAAGAAATAGTAGAAAGAAAATTAAAGCCGGTGGCAATAATGTTTTCGGAATACTATTTTTATGTAACGGCATTCATCAGTGATGAAGAAATCAAAAAAGATTTTGAAGTTTTAAATGATTCGTTCCCAACAATATACAGAATTGACCGAATAAGAGAGCTTAAAATATTAGATGAGAAATTCTTTATACCATACAGAAACAGATTCGAAGAGGGAGAGTTTAGAAAACGAATTCAGTTTATGTACGGTGGCAAACTTAGAAACGTAAAATTCAAGTATACAGGCGACGATATTGATGCAATACTTGACCGACTTCCAACAGCGCAGATATTAGAAGAAGAAAAAGGCTACTACATTGTGAAAGCAGAAGTATTTGGCAAGGGAATCGATATGTGGTTGAGAAGCCAGGGGGATAAAGTTGAAGTGATGGGATAGAATGGAATGATTAAAAGCTTTTAATAGATAAATTAATAAAATAAAAACAAAGAAAAGGAGGACAAATATGTTTTTAAATTATTTAAATGAAGATTCAAAACAAATGTTTTTGAAATTATGTTTATGTGCAGCAAAAGCAAATGACGTCATTGAAAGGGAAGAAGAGGATATGATGCATGCTTATTGTAGAGAGATGAATATCAAAGAGGAGATACCTAAAGATGATATTGAACCGAATGAATTAATAGCAGAGATTAGTGGAAATACAAACAAATCAGAAAAAAAGATTATTGTACTAGAACTATTAGGACTTATGTATTCTGATGGAAACTACGATAAAAGCGAACATTCATTTATGGATAATATTGTAAAAGGGTTCAATATGAATAAAGAAGACTTAGAAAAATTAGACATAATGTTAAATTCCTATTACAAAGTTTATAAGGAAATGGTTTCAGAAATTTTCTAAAGGTGAGGAATTACATATGGGAGAAAATTTACTTACAATAGGTAATGAAGAAGATAAACAAATATTACTAAGTAATGACAAATGTGATAAGTATGATTATTTAGTAGCAGTTGCATGTGGTGCTATAGGAGGAGTGATAGATGCTTTCTTTGTTGGGGCACCGGGGGAAAGCAAGCTAGGTGATTGGAGCGATAAACAGGTTGATGGAATCGTAAGAAAATTTGCAAAAATGGTTGGATGGGAACCTAGTGCGGATAAAGTTAATAGTACTGCCAGTGCTATAGGCTTTCTGGAAAGAAAATATAAAGTGAATTATGATCAGACTAGCACTAGTCAAGTTGGAAATCAGTTTAGTATGTATACGAAGAATCATCATATGAAATCATTATCTCATTCACCGGACATTGTGGGTTTATTTTTTTCGATATTAAATCAGTTTACGGCAACATCCTCATTTATAGGGAATGGAAAAATAATTACAATAAGAACAGATACTCAGGAATTACAGGGAAGTAATTTTATATCTAAACTTTTTTGTGGTGTTGCTAATTGGTTTGGACATATTATGTCAGATATGGCAGGAAGTACAGGCTCAAGAGGTAATAACAAAAGGGGAACAGGTGTTGTAATTCCATTTTATGAATTGTTTCAATTTTGTAAATTTGGAAAGTTTAAAGTTGTAAAACAATACAAAGTTAAGGAAGAAATAAAAGAAAAGGTATTTCTAAACGATTTTGCAACAGTAGCAACAAAAGCATTCGAAGAAGGATATGATTTGAGATTTGGAGTTGCGATGGCTATTCCGGTATTGGTTACTGATTTGTCTATTAGGCTAATTTGGTCTATTAGAAGACATTATCAATACGAGCGTCCATTGAAAGATTGCATACCAACCCAAAAACATGCAGATTTGAGAGTGATGTTACTGTTAGGAAACGGAACTTTGTGTGTAATAGATGCAATGGATGCAGGAATCAGATCAAAAGGGAATTTTTTAAGCTTTTTTATGCATTTAAATCTTATTGCATGGATGAGATTCATAATGATGGTAATAAAAGAAGTATGTATCAGATTGGGAATAGTTGGAGCTATGGAGAAGGCTATTCAGGCATATAAGAGAATAGATCATGAATTACTTTTGTATTTGAGAGAACTAGAAAAGATAGACATAGAACTGTTTAAAAAAGAAACAGCTATGTACAGTGATCTTGTTAAAAAACTTGATGGAGTTACATCTCAAGAAGAATTAACTGTAGCATTAGAGGATATTTACCAACAAATGGGATGGAAAAAACCTTGGGAAGGCGACTTTGATGATTTTATGACAAATAGCAATAAGCCGATGGTATTTGAGTAATGTTTAAGTGTGAGAAATGTGGAAGTTGCTGTAGGAATCTGGACAAGTCTGCACTATATAAAGATTTAGATAGAGGAGATGGTGTATGTAGATTCTTAAAAGATAACTTATGTACTATATATGAGGATAGACCTTTAAAATGCAGAGTAGATGAGTGCTATGATCAATTTTTTAGAGAAAAAATGAGTCGTAAAGAATATTACAGAATGAATAAAGAAGCATGTAAAATATTAAGAAAAACGGAGGAATAAAATTATGCCTTTACCATTTATATTAGGAGCAGCGGCAGTAATTGCCGGAGTTACAGGTGTAGGAAGCGGAATTCATGGAGCAGCAGAGATGAAAAGTGCCAAAGATAAAATGGACGCAGCTGAATATATTAATAAACAGAATTTGGATAAGTTTAAGAAAAAAGACAAAGCAACAAATAAATCAATGGATACATTAGGAGAATTAGAATTAAATATAATTAATGGATTTAATGAATTCTCAGACATAATTGAAAAAATTCAATATAGACCAGAATTTAAAGAATTTGATAAGGCTGGTGTTAAATTACCAAAATATAACAAAGAGGAGTTAAAAGAAGTCTCGGTGGGAGCTGGTGTAATCTTAGGTGGATTAGGTGGTGCTGCAGTAGGAACAGCAGGAGGATTTGCAGCAGCGGGAGCTACTACATCTGCAGTTATGGCGTTAGGAACAGCGTCAACAGGAACCGCAATTTCTAGTTTAAGTGGTGCAGCTGCCACAAATGCAACTTTAGCTGCATTAGGTGGCGGAGCTACTTGGGCAGGTGGAGGTGGAATGGCACTGGGTTCTACAATATTAGGTGGAGCAACATTAGGTGTTGGTTTGCTTGTAGGTGGCGTTATATTTAACCAAACAGGAAAGAAAATGTCAAATCAGGCAGACGAAGCATTTGATCAAGTGTTTGAATCAACTCAAAAGGTTAATAAAATTTGTAATTATTTAGATGATTTAAAACAGACTGCTGAAATGTACACAGAATCCCTTGAGGGTGTAAATAATATGTATAAAAAAAGTTTCGATATAGTATCACATACAGTAAGAAATGGAAAAACAGATTGGAGAGAGTTTACACAGAGTGAAAAAAATGCAACCGAAAATTCTTCATTACTTATTGGTTTATTGTATAAGATGTGCAAAGTTAACTTAGTTAACAAGTCGGAAAATGAAGAAGAGATGAATACAATTAATAAAGAAGAGATTAATACCACTTTGGATGATGCATATAAGGTTGTAAATCATCTTAAATAATAAATGAAGAAAGAGAAAAGGATTTCCTGCATTCCGGGAAATCCTTTTTCCAACAATACTTTATCTTCCACATATGGTACAATAGAACTACCATAAAAATACACAAAGAAAGGAGTCCCCATGAATCAATTCGCATTAACAAAAAGCATTGATACATACCTAAAGCATAACAATTTAACTATGATTGAACAGTCTTCATGGAACAATGGTGTTGTTGTTTTTAAGATTGAAGATGGGGACGGTTTGCCGAAATCATTGGTTGTTATTTATTTAGAGAAGGATGAACTTCATTTAAAGAATATGGTAAAGCAGCTTTATGGAGAAAGCAGCAACAGCTCTAATCTTATTCAATGCACAAGTATGTATGAGGAAAGTGTTGAGGACGGAATTATTATTTACATAGTGACGGAAAGGGTGAATCAGTTAGTTGATTTGGTTTTGGATGGTGGAGATGAGCTAAAGAACAAGACTGAGGAAGAAAAGAAGATTTACCTTTATGAGATTATGTATGATGTTGGAATGAGCGCAAAGTATTTGAAAAGCAGGCTTTCCAAGTTAAATATTTTTGTTAACAATGAAGAGTTGTGCGTTGATAATAACGGAAAAGGAAAGTTGTTGCTGTTTGATTTGATTAAGAATCAGGTGATGATTAACAATGAAGCTTATGAGATTTCAAGACTTGTAAAACAGGTTGCCAATGGATTGGGTACCGGGATTAATATAGATGTTAAGGAACAGACTATTGAGCAGCTTAACAGGGAGTGCCTTGAACAGATTGAGCATAGCAGGAAGAAGAATCAGCAATACAAATTAATTTTTCAAAGTAATATTGAAAATGCAAAAAAGGGAGACGAAAAAGCCCAATATGTGGTAGGATATATGTATTACAAAGGAAAAGGAGTTCCAAAAGATTACATTAAAGCAGCAGAATGGTACAAAAAATCAGCAGAAGGTAGTTATACTAAGGCACTTAATAATCTTGCCTATCTTTATCAAAAAGGAAAAGGTGTAAACAAAGATATACATAAAGCTGAACAATTATTGCTTAAATCGGCAAAGCAGGGGGATGATGTGGCATGTTTAAATCTTGGGATTTTATACCAGACAGGAAAACTTGGAACAGCCAATATGGAAGACGCTGAATACTGGTATAGGAAAGCTATGGATAAAGGAAATCCTACAGCGACAAGGATATATAGAAGAATCCAATCAATGGAGCAAAAAGAAAACTAATATACAGAACAGATATACGGAGCAGAAAGAAAACTAATATACAGGACGGAGACAGGATGAAACATGTAAACACTACAGATATGTATTTTCAGGTAATTAACTGTGAAGAAATAGATGAATTAAAGCAGATTTTGAACAAATACAGTCCATATTATTCTAATTGGAGGGATTACGTTAACAATGTTATGTTAACCAATGGACTGTCATATGAAAAACTAGGCAAGAAATGTGGTTTTAGCAAGAATACAATTAAAGGTTGGGTAAAAAACAACTGTATGCCTAAATCAAGAGAGAATTATATAAAGTTTGGTATGGGTCTAAGATATAATCTACAGGAGATTAATTTTGTACTTCAAAGATACGGCAAGTATCCAAGACTTTATTCTAAGTCATTGGAAGATGCCATTTGTATTTATATAATTTCCCATTATCCAAAGGACGAAAGCATAAATCCATATGACGAATATGAGAAAATTAAAGCCAATTTCCTTGATATTTTGAAAACAAAAAATAAAAGAAAGTTTCTTGCAGATTCACCTAATAGTACAATGGATATAGAAAAGAAAATTATTGGTTTTTCTAATGAAAAGGAACTGGTGGATTTTGTAAGAAAGAATGAAGTAGAATATTTAAACAGTTATTATAAGCTGATTGATTATATTGAAGCCTATGTTAAAGCGGAAAATTTAGGAGGTTCTTATCACAGTCTGATTGAAAATGAAAAGCTTGATAAAGGATTTGAAAAGATGATTTCAAATCTTAAAAACTGGGGCGAAGTTCCCAACAGACAGCGCCTTATGGCTTTAGGTATTAAGCTTAATATGTCTTGTCTTGAAATAAACCAGTTGCTATGGTATGCCAATATGGAGAAGCTTTGTCCAAAGGACAAGATAGAATGTATAATTCTTTATGTGTTGTCTAATCTTGATGTGGCAAATCCCACATATCAGACTAATCATATGGCGCTTGTAAGTGCTTATTCCGACAATCCACATATGGACGAACAGTGTAAAAATCTTCTTGTTGAGCTAACAGGACTAAAAACTTCTGAGGAAATACAGGAAGAGGTACAGTATTATATTAAGGATACATTACAATCACTTGATTTGGAGGATGACAATTATGGAATATTTCAGTTGTTTAGGGAAGAAAATAAGTAGAATAGTTATTGTTGTTATTGCATTATTTTGTGTTGGAAGTATTATGCCGGAAGAAGTTAAGGCATATGAAGGGGTGGACTTAAGATATAAAGAGGAATGCAAGCACAATTTATATGATTCAAAAAGCTATACATATCTTGGATATTTAAGAGTTTACTTTGATGAAACACAAGGATATGAACCGGGAGTTTATTTGTATCTATCATTTTATGATTGGACTGTAAAGTCTAATTATTCATTTTCTGTTTATATGGACAATGCACTATTATTACAGGGAATGTGTTCAAATTATTCGTATAAGCCCTTTGGAATTTCATATCAAGATGTTGTTATTCCGCCTGAATACTTTAAAGAACTGAATCGGCAGCATGTTATAACAATATATACAATGAGTCCTTCCGGACAAATAGGCGATAGTACTGTTAATAACATTACGTTGTACAAACCATTAATAAAAAACAATACAAATGTTTCAGCAAAACAGATTAGCGGAAAAGAATCTGTAAAACTGGAATGGGGTGAAATGACAGGTGCAAAAAAGTACTCTGTTTATCGTTCAGATAATTTAAATGGAAGATACGAAAAGATAGGTGAAACTACATCAACTAATATTTCAGATAATGAAGTTAAGAGTGGCAATAAATACTACTATTATGTGGAAGCAAAATACGTTGATTGTGATGTTTTAGCTACAAACAAGACATCAGTAGAAGTAAAAAAGCCAGAACTATCAATTCCGAAAATAAAAGTAAAAAAGAAAAGAAAAACTCTAAATATATATTGGGGAATTATACCTGATTCAAGTAAAGGTATAGAAATATATATGAAAGAGGGGAAAAATAAGAAGTATAAGAAAGTAAATACAACTACTAATTTAAAGAAAAATAAAAACAAAAAAGGGGCAGTTGGAATTACAGCTTCAAAAAAATACTTAAAAAAAGGGAAAAAATACAGTTTTAGAGCAAGAACATATACTTATTTTAACAATGAAAAAATTTATGGTAGATGGTCTAAAACAGTTAGCATTAAAGGATAAGATAATAGGAATAGCTTATGAGAAATAATAGATTATTGGAAAATATAAATAAAATAAGTATAGTGTTTGTTTTTACAGTAATGTGTGTAATTACCGGTGTTACTAATGTAAGAGCTGATGATGCAAGGTGTACTTATTATAGAGAAATAACAGAAGATGAAAATTTGACTGTGCATGGAGTTCAGATTAGGTATGAAGAAGATAGTAATTCACTAAATCCACCAGAGGTAAGATTAGACTTTCAATATATATCAGACATTAAAAAGGGAAGCGTATTTAGTGTTTATCTGGATAATAAATGTTTAAAAAGAGACACATGTATTGTTGAGCAATATGAGTCAGTTTCAATAGAACCGGAAAGTTTTATGGAAATGAATCGTAGGTATACACTTGCGTTATATACTGAGGATAGCAATGGAATAGTATATAACGTGAAAAAGTATTACTTGATTTTTCATAAACCCCTAGTGAAAAAGGCTACTACTGTTTCAGCCAGTCAGGTTTACGGCGAAAAAGCAATTCAGGTTAAATGGGATAAAATAGTTGGAGCACAGAAGTATTATATCTACAGGGCAACTAGTGAGAATGGCATGTATAGAAACATAGGTGTCTGCACAGAGCCAAATATCATTGATGACCAAGTGAATATAGGAACGAAATATTATTACTATATTGAGGCAGCTTATGTTGATGATGATAGAGTTACAACTAACAAGTCCTCAGCTACTGTAGTTTCATCAAAGATAAAATTATCAGGTCCAAAGATTAAAATTAAAAGAAAACATAAGACATGGCAGGTTTATTGGGGAACTATATCAGATGAAAGTAACGGTATTGAAGTTTATATGAAAAAAGCAAATGGAAAATACAAAAAAATCAATACTACTACTAAGATAAAAAAACGAGAAAGCAAGCGAGGAATAGTTGGAATAACAAGTTCTAACAAGGCATTAAGGTCAGGGGTAGAATATAGCTTTAAGGCAAGAACTTTTAGATGGGTTAAAACTAAGAAAGTTTATAGCAAATGGTCTAATACAGTTACAATTATAAAGCGTGGCCAAAAGGATTCATCAATAAAGTTTAAGACACTAAAAAAATAGATAAAACCGGGAGACAACAATGGATTCTATTTTAGGCAGAACAATACTTGGATACAGGGTAGTGGAAAAAATAGGTTCAGGTGGTTTTGGCAATGTATATAGAGTGGAGCGAAATAACATTGTAGGAAATACCACAAGGGCATTAAAGGTTATAACACTACCGGGCGAAAATGAATATATAGAAATATTAAACTCTATGGGCGGAGACAGGGAGAAGACGAATTCTTATTTCAAAAAGGAATTGGATCGTGTTCTTAACGAGATTAGGGTTTTTTCGTTGATTTCTGAAAAAGATAATCATAATATTGTTTCCTATTATGAAAGTGATGTGGAGCAGACAGGTGAGTTTAGATATAATATTTATATTTTAATGGAAATGCTTACACCTCTCACAAAGTGGCTGCAGGAGAACAACCTGACAGTTGGAGAAGGTCTAAAGATTGGTATTGATATAGCAAGCGGATTAAGTATTTGCCACGAAAACAACATTATCCACAGAGATATAAAATTAAGCAATATTTTTGTGTCAAAAGACGGAGCTTTTAAGCTGGGAGACTTTGGCGTTTCAAAGCGAATGAACGATACAACTATGGCAGGAACCCTTAAAGGTACGCCTAATTACATAGCGCCTGAGATTTATATAGGACAGGAAAAATATAACAGTTCAGTTGATAATTATTCTCTTGGAATACTTTTGTATTATTTGTTTAACAAGAAGAGATTTCCATATTATCCTGATTTTCCATATGAATATTCAACAGAAGATGAGGACAGAGCTTTCTATAAAAGAATGAAATATGAAGAATTAAGTAATCCGGTCTGTGCACCTAAAACAGTTGCCCGAATTATAAAGAAGGCAATTTCAAAACCTGATGAAAGATATAGAAAGACAGAACAGCTTCTTGAAGATTTGATGGAGGCCAAAAATAATCTTACGGAAGATGAACTTAATACGCCAATTGGTTTTGAACCGGTAACAAAAGAATCTCCAATAGTAAATGAGAAAGAGGCAAAGCTAGTTGAAAATCTGTATGGGCAAACTGATGAAAGCATAAGTTTTGAGCAGTATGGCATAACAATGGAAGATACAGATTCGATTAAGAGGCAGAATGCTTTGACGGATGATGAAGCAGAAAAAAATAACCGGGCAAAAATAGATTATAATTATGTGACAGACGAAAAAAACGGTAATAAATTAAGTAGTGGTGGTTCAGAAATAAACAAGCAGGAACTTACCAATGAATCTTCTAGTGAAAAGAGCAAATATAAGTGGCTTCTCATTGGTGCAATAATAATCACCTGTAATGTAATGATTATTTTGTTGGCGGTATATGGAATAAATAACAGAATAAATAACACTCAGGGAGAAAGTAACAATATAGGAAACATAGGAGAAACTATAGCGCAAACAGCCATAGAAGAAACAACTATTGCTGAAACAACTGTGGCTCAGACAACCGTGCAGGAAACTACATCACAGCAACCGGTTACCACAACTGTACCTGCAACTACTAAAGCAAAAAAGAAAAAAGCCAAGAATACCACTACGACGAAGGCTTCAGGCAGCAGTTCTAAAAAAAGCAATGATGATGATTTTAACTTTAAAAATGTGGTAGAATAGTTATAATTAATTACAAAGTAATAGTACGGAAGTGATTATATATAACGACAGCACATATAATCAGGACTTAATTGCATAGGAGAAGTTATGAAGATTGCCATTGTAGACGACAGCAGTTTGGATAGAGATTTTTTAAAGAACGGATTAGAAATAATCTTTGAAGAGAGAAACATAGAGAACATTGAAATACAGGAGTTTAGCAGTGGGGAAGAACTGCTTAATTATCTAAGAGAGAATCCTTCAGATTTTTTCCACATTATTTTTATGGATATTTATATGGAAGATTTAACAGGTGTGGAGACGGCAAAAGCAATTAGAAAGACTGATGAACAGGTGAAAATTGTATTTATTACAACAAGTAATGAGTTTGCCAGTGAAAGTTATGAGGTAAGAGCAGAGGATTATTTGATTAAGCCTTTTGACGGCCGGCGGATGAATAAGATTATTGACAGATTTTTTAGAAAAAACAAAGAAGTTAAGATTTTGGAATTCCCCAACGGCAGAAAGGTTTCTGTTAATTCTATTGTCTATACCAGTTTTTCAGGACATTACGTAACTGTTTTTATGAAAGATGGAGAGAAGGTGCAGATAAGGTGCACTCAGAAGAATTTTGAAAAAATAATCGGACCATATCCTCAACTTATATCAAGTTTCAAAGGCGTTATAGTTAATTTGGAACAGGTTGACGGAATCGAAGAGGACAGATTTAGAATGAAAGATGGTGAATTTGTTCCAATTAGCAGAAGAAAGTATGGTGAAGTGAAGAAGCAATATACAGATTTTCTTATGAAAAAATTAATGGAAAAGGAGGAAACGTAAATGACCTCTTTTAGAATGTTTGAAATTATATTGTATTCAATGGTTAGTCTTTTGCCATATTTAGGACTGGCGTTGTATCCTTTCGAGGACAAGTTTAGAATGTCCAAAATTAAGTTAAGCGGATGCATTGTTATTCTTACGGTAATTCAAAGTGCTCTTGGAATATATGCAACAATGTGTTCACAGGAACAGAAAGCTTTATTTTCACTGCTAAGCACAGTATGCTACGGTGGATTTTATTTTCTTGCAATAAAAGAGAATGTAGGAAAACTTGTATTTGTTTTATTAATAGTATCTAATTTTGCCAACTTTGTTGTAATGTGTGCAAAGTGTGTGGAAGGTCATATTTTTCCACAGCTTGCAGTTGAAAACAACAAATGGTCTTTTTCTTTATGCACAATGATAGTGCAGCTTATTTTTATTCCACTTTTATTTTTATATTTTAAAAAGTATATAAAAGGGATGGCTCATATAGATACGGGGAAAAAGATTTGGAGATTTTTGTGGACAATTCCGGCAACTTTTTATCTGTTTTGGTATCATGGGCTTTATTTTAGTACAAAATCATCAATTGAGTTAGCAATGGACCCGGTTAATATGATTTTTACGTTTTTTATTAATCTTGGAGCTTTGGTTGTTTATACGGTTATTGTTAATTCTATGGCTGAATTTCAATATAATCTTAATTTGGAAGAAGAAAAGAAACAGCTTGAAATTGAAAATCTTTGTTTTGAAAATATGAAGAAGCAAATGGAATCTACAAGGAGAGCGCGTCACGATTTGAAGCATCATATGAAGGCTGTTCACACAATGGCAGAAAACAATGAGTGTAAGAAAATTACAGAGTACATAGAAACATATTTGGAACACGTGTCATTAAAGAAGCCTTTGGTTTATTGCACCAATTTTACTTTAAATGCACTGATTGTATATTATGTTCAGCAGGCGGAAGCTCACAAAATAAAAATTAAATTAGATATTGAATTGCCGGAAGAAACCAATGTTAAGGAGGCAGATTTAACAGTATTGTTTGGAAATCTTTTGGAGAATGCAATTGATGCCTGTGATGAGGTGCAGGAAAATAAAAGATATATTAATTTAAAAATCTACAAGCCTAATTCAGACTCAATAGTTTTTTATATTGAGAATGGTTTTAATGGAAGTATTAAAAAGAAAAATCAGCAATTTCTGACAACTAAGGCTAACGGCAACGGTATTGGAATTGAGTCGGTAAAATATGTTGTTCACAAATACAACGGAGACGTTAATATAAAAACAGACGAAAACAAATTTATCGTTTCAGGAGTTTTATTACAACCACTTGACGCCACAAAATAACCGTTGGACGCCAGCTTATAGATTTCTTATATATTATTTTTTTATAATAATGTTGTAATAGACAAGGTACGATAAAAAAGGAGGATAATATATGAGGAGAAAATGGAAAAAATTACTAAGCACAACATTGGCATTGGCAATGGTTATAACAACTATTGGAGTACGTGAAGTGCCGGTAAGTGCAGCGGAAGAAGAGGATACAAATGAGAGTGTGGTTTATATGGACAACATGGCATATGATACCACAACAGGACATTTTTATAAGTTAAGTAGTGTGGGAACATACGAGCAGGTAAATGCAGAAGCTAAGGAAAGCGGTGGCTACCTTGCCTGTATTTCTTCAGCAGAAGAGAATGAGATAGTTGCAAAGGTTTCAAGTACAGGAACAACAACTGCATCATCTTATATTGGACTTACAAGAAATGCAGAGAATCTTCAGGAATGGTTGTGGGCAGATGGAAGCAAAGTAAACTACACTAATTGGAATGAAGGTGAACCTAACAGTGAAAGTGAAATAGTAGCGGAAATTTACAATAGCACAAGAAGTTCAGGTGCAGAAAAATGGAATGACTGCACTGTGTCAAGTGGAAAAACAGGTGTCGTAGAATACAATGAATGTATTCATCCTGAATCACAGTATGTTGTAAAGAATAAAACTTTTGCAGACTGTGAACAGGGAGGCTATACAGGAGATACTTATTGTGGTTTTTGTAATGAAAAGATGGCAGACGGAAAAGAGACAGAGCCGGGAGGACATGCAGAAGCTGTTATTGATGAGAAAACAGTGAAAGAAGCAACATGTACAGAAGAAGGCTATACAGGTGATAAGATTTGCCCTACATGTAAGAAGGTTTTAGAACAGGGGCAAACAACTCCGGCCAATAGACATACAGAGTCAGAAGAGCTTCGTAAGGTTAGGGAAGCAAGCTGTTATTTAGATGGTTATACCGGTGAAACATATTGTACAGTTTGTGGAGAAACAATAGAAGCCGGGGATGCCATTACAAAATTAGAACATGAATATGAAGATAATGTATGTAAAAACTGTGGAAGAATTAATAATGCCCAGTTAGATACAACATATACATCAAAGACAACAAATTTATATCCGTTCCAGGTAATACAGTTTAAGGCACCTGAAAATGGAAAGTACAAGTTTTATTGTGAAAATATTAAAAATTGGGATTCATATGGATATTTATTTAAAGAAGAAAACTTTAATGACCAGATTATAATAGACGGAATAGAAAAGTTTAACGCAAAAAAGGCAGATTCAGGTGCAGAAATACCTACGTTGAGTGGTTATTGGAAGTGCGACGATGAACATGGTAAAAATAGCGCACCTGCAATAACAGCAGAATTAGAGAAAGATAAGACGTATTATTTTGTTGTAGGACCTTATTCAACAGCTACAGGTGAATTTAGAATAACAATAACATGTGCTCATGAGAAAACACACATAGAAGGAAGAACTTTTTCGAATTGTATAGTAGGTGGCTATACAGGGGATATAGTCTGTGATACATGTGGAAAAGTTGTGGAACAGGGACAGACTTTGGAACCGGGTGAACATCAGGAAGCAGTATTAGATGTTAAAGATGCAACCTGCTATGTAACGGGTTATACAGGCGATACATATTGTAGTGTTTGTAATATAAAATTAGCAGAGGGAACAGTTACTCCAAAACTTGAACATGAATATGAAGATAATGTATGTAAAAACTGTGGAAGAATTAATAATGCCCAGTTAGATACAACATATACATCAAAGACAACAAATTTATATCCGTTCCAGGTAATACAGTTTAAGGCATCTGAAAATGGAAAGTACAAGTTCCATTGTGAAAATATTACAGTTTGGGATTCATATGGCTATTTATTTAAAGAAGAAAACTTTAATGACCAGGTTATAATAGACGGAATAGAAAAGTTTAACGCAAAAATAGAGAATAATACCGGAGGCAATTCTAGATTAAAAGGTTATTGGAAGATTAACGATGATGATGGCGCAAACTCGGCACCTGAAATAACCGCAGAATTAGAGAAAGATAAGATATATTATTTTGTTGTAGGACCTCATTCAACAGCTACAGGTGAATTTAGTATAACAATAACATGTACTCATGAGAAAACACACAGGGAAGGAAGAACACTTTCAGACTGTACAGAGGGTGGTTACACAGGTGATGTTATTTGTGATACATGTGGAAAACTTGTGGAACAGGGACAGACTTTGGAACCGGGTGAACATACAGTTGAGGTTGTGGATGCCAGAGAAGCAAATTGTTATATCGAAGGAAAAACAGGTGAAGAAAAATGTTCAGTATGTGATAAAGTATTAAAAGAAAATAAGGTAATACCAAAGCTCGAACATAAATATGAAAATAATATTTGCAAAAATTGTGGCAGAATAGAGAATGCTAAAAAAGGCACAGAATATTCTTCATATATAACAGAAAAATTACCAATTCAGGTAGTAGAATATACTGCACCGGAAACAGAAAAAATTATTTTTGAATGTAACAATACAAGATATTGGAATAGCATCGGATACTTGTTTGACGAAACAAATTATAGCGATGAAATGCTTATGGATGAACTTGAAAAATATTATTCAGGAGATAGCGATTATATAAGCTTTAAAAACTATTTGGCAGAAAATGAGTATGGTGGAGGAACGGGTGCTCCGGCAATTAAGTATAAAGTTCAAAAAGATAAGAAATACTACTTAGTTATAGTGCCTCAAGAAAATGATTATGGAGAATTTACTGTAACAATTGATTGTCCACATGACAGAACACATGTAGAAAATAAAGCAATTAAAACATGTTCAGAAGGTGGTTATACAGGAGATGTTATATGTGATTTATGTGGAAAAGTTGTAAAACATGGTGAAAACATAGAACCTGACAGTGAACATAATTACATTAATTATAAGTCAATTGAACCTACATGTAATGAATATGGTAAACGTTATTTAAAATGTGTGAATTGTGGAAATGAGAAAGTTTTAGAAAATGAAGACGATGGATATGCAGATCATAGGTATGTCTTAGTTAATAGCGTAAAGGCAACATGTACAACTGACGGATATTTAGGTGACAGTAAATGTAAGTATTGCGGTTTGGAAAATGAAAACCAGCCGAAAAATAAGGTCATAAAGGCATATCATGATATGGATCCGGAAGAAATAGATTCATGTTTGATAAAGGATTATAAAGGTGTAGAAGCAACATGTGAAAAAGAAGGCTACACAGGAGATGTATATTGCACAATATGCCATAAAGTTATTAAAGAAGGCAAAACAATTGAGAAATTAGAGCACTCATTTAAAGATGGCAAGTGTATGGAATGTGGCGCTGACGAGAAAGTAGTAAAAAGCGAGAAAGACGGTTACTATGAAATTTCTACATTTGACCAATTAATTACATATTTGAAAAATGTAGAGTCAGGAATCAGCGGAAAACTTATAAATGATATAGAGTTTCCGGAAAATTATGATGATGAAGATGACGTTATTGGAAGAAAAACACTGAAAAATAGTACTTTTGATGGCAATGGTCATAAAATATCAGGAATTAATTCAAATGGAACTCAAACAATGTTATTCGATGATATTTACGTAAGTGAAATAAAGAATCTTGAAATCGAATGTAAAGAAAAAGAAGATGGCAGAGGTTTGGGCGTCTACCTTGCAAATTCTACTATTGATTCAAAATTTACAAACTGTAGTATTACAGGTAATAGGATTGAAATAGACGGTTATTGTTCAGCTATGATAAAGGAAGCATATGCGAGTGAATTTATACATTGTATAAATAATGCAGACATTATATACAACAATAATACGCAGATAGTGGCAGGATTGGTATGCGGGGCAGAGAATTGTATTTTTGATAAATGTGAAAATAATGGAAATATTGCTGCCACGAAGGCATTTGTAGTTGGTGGTATTATTGCTCAAGCTAAAAATTGTATTATAAAAGACTGTATTAACAGAGGTGACATTACAACTTATGGTTATACAGCAGGAATTGTTGCAGGAGTTACTAATACAGATAATAGACCATGTACAACATCAATAACAGGATGTACAAATGAAGGCAAAGTGGAAAGTATAGCAAAGGGTAATCATACTTATACAGCAGGAATATGTATTATATATAATGGGTCTAATGGATCAACATATGCCGATGAATTAATTATAAATAATTGTGTTAATAACGGTGAAATTGAAGGAGATACAGTAGCAGGAATAATTGGTAACAGTTCTGGAAATTTGAAATTATCAGACTGCGAAAATAACGGTGCCATTAATGGACGATATAGTGCAGGCGGAATCGCACAATGTATAGAAAATAAAAATAGTAATGAGGCTGAAGTAAGCAACTGTATTAATAATGGTAATGTATTTGGTGGCACAGAAGCAGCAGGAATAATTGATTATGCGGAAGGTATAACTGTTACAAACTGTATAAATAACGGAAATATTTCATCAAATGGTTATGTAGGCGGAATATTTAGTTATACTTCTTCTGTAAAAGGAACAGGACTTGTTAACAATGGTAAAATAAGTGGTTTGGAAGATATTGGTGGAATCAGCGCATATGATGAAGGCAATTCAATATTTAGCAAGTTATATAATACAGGTGTAATTGATGAGGAAAACATAGGTGCACAAGTAAGTAATCTTGTTAAATTGGGAGAAAGTTCAACAGGCGAAGAACTTGAAGAAGAGCATAAGCATGATTATGTTGCATTATCAACAGTAACAAAGGCAACAACTGAAAAAGACGGTTACATAGAAAAAAGATGTAAATGCGGTCAGACAGAAAAACAGCCTATAAAACAGATTAAGAGTGTTGATATTTCAAATACAAAATTTGAATATACAGGAAACAGCATTACTCCAACAGTAACTGTAAATGATACAGATGACAAGGTGATTTCATCTGAATACTACACAGTAACTTACAGAAACAAAGCAACAGGCAAGGCAGTAAATGAAGTAAAGGAAGTTGGAACATACGAAGTAGTTGTAACTTTCAAGGACTTATATGAAGGTCAGGTTGTAAAACAGATTGTTGTTGAAAATACAAATAAGCCATCAAATCCAAAAACTGACAATCCTAATGCTGGAGGTAAGGTATCCGCAAAAGTAACAAAACCTGCAAAGGTTAAAGGTGTTTCTGCAAAGAACAATAAGAAGAAATCATTAACAGTAAAATGGAGAAAAGTAAATGGCGTAAAAGGCTATCAGCTTAGATATGCAACAAACAAGAAAATGAAAAAGGCCAAAATAATAACAATTACAAAAAACAAACTTGTAATCAAAAAATTGGCAAAGAAGAAATACTACATTCAGGTTTGTGCATACAAAGTAAACAGTAACGGAAAGAAAGTCAAAGGAAAATGGAGTGCAAAGAAGGCTATAAAAGTTAAAAAATAGCAAGTTAGAGAAACAGTAAAGTTAGAGAATTATTTAAGTTAGATAATCAGTAAAGCTAGAGAAATAGTAGAGTTAGATAATTATTTAAGTTTACCTAAACGGGGCGCTGTGTCGATGAAGCAATATCGATACAGCGCCTTAATAGTTGGAGAGGATGGAATTTTTTTGTTATAATAAATGAATAAATATGCAGTTAAAGTATTGCCAAATAGGGTGAAAAAAACTATAATTTTTTTGGTGAAAAATTTTAAAAGACTATGTTAGTTGGTGAAAACCAGAGAGAAGATTAAGTAAAAAATATTAGAGGAGAGACTGAAATGAAAACAAGAATTGGTATTTTAGGTTATGGTAACCTTGGAAAAGGTGTTGAATGCGCAGTTAAAGAAGCTAATGATATGGAATTAGTTGCTGTATTTACAAGAAGAGATCCTAAGAATGTAACTATTTTAACAGAAAATGTTCCGGTATGTCATATTGATGAAGCAGCAGACTGGAAAGACAAGATAGATGTTATGATTTTATGTGGTGGTAGTGCTACAGATCTTCCTGTACAGACTCCACAGTTTGCTTCAATGTTTAACGTAATTGACAGTTTTGATACTCACGCAAGAATTCCTGAACATTTTGCAGCAGTAGATAAGGCGGCTAAGGAAGCTGGAAAAGTAGCAGTTATTTCAGTAGGTTGGGATCCTGGAATGTTCTCACTTAACAGAGTTTATGCTAATGCAATTCTTCCAGATGGAAAAGATTACACATTCTGGGGCAAAGGTGTTAGTCAGGGACATTCAGATGCAATTCGTAGAATCAAAGGCGTTAAGAATGCAAAGCAGTACACAATCCCTGTTGAAAGTGCTTTGGAAAGAGTTAGATCAGGTGAAAATCCTGAACTTACAACAAGAGAAAAACATGAAAGAGAATGTTTTGTTGTATTAGAAGAAGGTGCAGATGCTGCAACAGTAGAGAAAGAAATCAAAGAAATGCCTAACTATTTCTCAGACTACAATACAACAGTTCATTTCATTACTGAAGAAGAATTAGAAAAGAACCACAGCGGAATGGCTCACGGTGGTTTTGTAATTCGTTCAGGAAAGACAGGAATGAACAAAGAACATAATCACATTATCGAATATAGCTTAAAGTTAGATTCAAACCCTGAATTTACAACAAGTGTATTAATCGCTTATGCAAGAGCTGCAAAACGTCTTTATGATGAAGGCCAGAAAGGATGCAAGACAGTATTAGATATTGCACCTGCATACTTAACAGAAATGAGTGATGAAGATTTAAGAGCACATTTATTATAAGAAGTAGATAGGATACAAATATTGAAGATTGAAAGTATTGAATTGTAGAGTAGTTGATTCAAAATTGAATTTGTATAATTGAATATTTGAAATAAAAAGGTCTGGTAGAAATATCGGACCTTATTTATTTTTGAAAAAGTGAGCAACACTCTGAAAAAGTAAACAATGCCTCGTAAGATTACAAGCAGGGGGAACAGTTTTTAAAGAAGAACCCCGAAAAGCATTTTTGCCGTATCGGGGTACTTTCTACAACATTTAATCTACAGCGGACTTTTTCTCTTCCCGTTCATAAAACTTAGCACTTTCTTTTTCGTAGCCTTGTCTTTTATTGGTGCAGGTTGCCAGTTGTTTGTATCTCCGGTGTAGACGTAGCATGGAATTATGTCGCCGGTTTCCTTTGATACTTTATTATTTGAAGTAAGAGTTATTGTGTGCTGGTATATGATTGTGCGGTTTTCGGGATGGCGGTTGCCACCAAAAATAAAGTTGCCCATTGAATAAATAATTGTTTTGTTTTTGTATTTCTCTAATGGCTGTAGCACGTGTGGGTGGTCGCCGATTATCAGGTCGGCACCGGAATCAATTAAAGTATGACAGGCGTTAACCTTCCAGCTTTCAGGTTCGTGAAGACCTTCAGTTCCACCGTGGAAATAAATAATTTGATAGTCACTTTTTTTCGTAGCTTTTTTCAGGGCAGACTGAATTGTAGGTAAAACATAATCGCCATACATAGATACACAAATTACAGCAATTTTAAAATTATGCTTTTCAAAATAAACAATCTTACCTTCCTCGCCCCATTTAACGTTAGCAGCATCTAAAGCTTTTCTTGTGTCTTCATGTCCCTCCAAGCCGTAATCATTAATATGATTATTTGAAATAGAAACCATATCAATTCCACCGGCTGATAAGATTTTGGCATTTTTTGCAGGTGACTTAAACCAAAAAGCACGGACGTTAGGATCTGCATATTGTCCCTTGTCGCTAACTTTCAACTTCTTGCTGTCTGAATAAACATTTTCGCAGTCAGCAATTGTAAAGTCATCATTTAAGAAATAAGAGTTAACTTTCTCTAAAAAATATGAAGGATTCTTAGCCTTTGCAACGTCATTAAAACAATTCTCATAAGAAGTATTTTCGTCTGTTGCACAGAGACAATCCCCAACAAAACTTAACTTAATAGTATTAGCAGGAGCGGTTGTTGCAACAGTACTTGAATCTTTAGTAGTGGTTTGTCCTGAACTTGAAGATTTGCTTTCATCGGATGAATTGCCTGTGTTGCTTCCGATTGATTTTGAATTGCTATTATTTTGAGCTGCGTTTCCTATAGTGTTTTTCTTTGAATTTTTATTCTGACTCATCGTTTCTTTCTGACCCAAAACATTAGTTGCCGTATCCATAGGTTTAACCGAAAGGTTAAAAAATATTGCCACGGTTATAACCGACAGTATTATGGGCAAAATTACTATAATATTTTTTTTCATTTTCTCTCCATTCTTCTATAATTATGTAGAATAAATTTAAGGGTGTTTATAGAAAATATACAAAACCCAACCTTAGAATTTATTGTACCATATGAGTCGTTAAGATGAAAAAGAAAAAACAATAAAAAAGAAGATAAAATATATACAAGGAATAAATAAGTGTGATACAATTATCGAAATTGAAATTTATGGGAGAAATCATATGTCAAAATACATATTAGAAGTTTGTGTTGATTCAGTAGAATCAGCAATTTCCGCATATAATGGAGGAGCAACAAGAATTGAGTTATGCTCAAATCTTGTTATAGGAGGAACAACTCCGGATTTAGAATTGTTTAAAACTATTAGAAACCATATTCAGATTCCAATTAACGTAATGATACGTCCTCGTTACGGTGATTTTTGCTACACAGAATATGAACACGAAATTATGTGCAGACAGGTGGAAAACTTTAAAAACGAAGGTGCGGATGCAGTTGTAATTGGGAGTTTAAATATTGACGGAACATTAAATGAAAAGCAGATGAAAGAACTTATTAAAGAGGCAGGTCAGTGTAAAATTACGCTTCATAGAGCTTTCGATATGTGTAAGGATTATTTTCAAACAATGGAAGAAGCCATAAAACTTGGTGTGGATACGATTTTAACTTCAGGAGGAAAACAGAACTGCATTGCAGGTGCTGAAACCATTAGAAATTTGGTTGAACAGGCGGAAGGAAGAATAGAAATATTAGTTGGTGCAGGTGTAAGTCAAAATAATATTGCAGAACTGATTAAGAGAACAAAAACCAAAAGCTTCCATATGTCGGGAAAAACAATTATAGATAGCATAATGAAATATAGAAATCCAGACGTTTTTATGGGACTTCCGGGAATTAGTGAGTATAAAAAATATCAAACAGATGAAAAAATTATAAAACAGGTAGTAGAAATACTACAAAGAAATATAGAGTCCAAAACACAGATTCAGATATAAAAATTTTAATTTAAGAAAATTAATATAATCTGAAAACTAAAAAGTAACTTGCAGGAAAATGCAAAAGAAGGAGGAAAAAATGTATTCAGCATTATTAGTAATTATTTATTTAGCATTTATAAGTTTAGGTTTGCCTGATACTCTGTTGGGTTCAGCGTGGCCACAGATGCATATCGAACTTAATGCATCATTGTCTTCAGCAGGAATTATAACAATGATTATATCCCTTGGGACGGTTATATCAAGTTTGCTTTCAGACAGATTAAACATTAAGCTTGGAACGGGAAAAGTCACGGCTATTAGTGTATTAATGACAGCAGTAGCATTGCTTGGATTTTCACTATCACATAGTTTCATAATATTATGTGTGCTTGCAGTACCATATGGATTAGGTGCAGGAGCTGTAGATGCGGCATTAAATAATTATGTTGCACTACATTATTCCTCAAAACATATGAGCTGGCTTCACTGTTTCTGGGGAGTTGGCGCGTCAATAGGACCATATATTATAGGAACATGTATGGCTCACGGTTTAGGCTGGCGTGGTGGTTACAGTGTTATTTCAGTAATTCAGTTTACACTTACAGCAGCATTATTTATAACATTGCCATTATGGAAAAAAGTAGAAAACAGCGAAAACAATGTAAGCAATGAAAATAACGAAAGAACTCAGGAAGAGCCACAGGAGAGAAAAGCTAAATCATTATCAGAAGTATTACATATTAAAGGGGTAATCTACATTTTATTTGCATTCTTCTGCTATAGTGCAGTTGAGCAGACAACAACATTGTGGTGTGCAAGCTATCTTGTATTAAATAGAAGCATTGACAGCAACACAGCAGCCAAGTTTGCAGCATTATTCTACATAGGAATTACATTTGGACGTTTCCTGTGCGGATTTATTGCAGACAAGTTAGGCGACAAGAATATGATAAGACTTGGAATTATAATAATTGTGGCAGGTATTGTAATGTTATTTATGCCAATACCGGGTTCAGCCATTGCTTTGGCAGGACTTATAACAATAGGTCTTGGTTGCGCACCAATATATCCGTCAATTATTCATTCAACACCATTTAACTTTGGTGCGGATAATTCACAGGCGGTTATCGGAATACAGATGGCATTTGCTTATGTGGGAACAACATTTATGCCACCATTATTCGGACTTATTGCCCAGTATATTAACATAGGATTATTCCCGGTATATATTTTAATATTTACTGCAATAATGTTTATAACATCAGAGGCATTAAATAATATTAATAAAAATAAAGCTTATAAATAAAAACTTTAATAAAACTAAAACAATAAAAACTTATAATTACAAATAAAAGAAAAACAAAATTTCACTTGAGGGGAAAACTTAAATAAATCTTAAGAAATATATTCATAAATATTAGGTCTTTTAAGATAACATTACGATATCAGAAAAAAGAGATTAAGGTAATTGACAGAAACTATATCAGGAACAAAGACCATTAAGTTTATTGACAGAAAACATGTCAGGAACAATAAGTTTATGAATAAAAAAAGGTGATGAAAATCACGATTATAGGGGAGTGAAGAAAATGAATAATAACAAAAAAAGTCAGGTTAGAAATATATTAGGATTTGTATTAATCTATACTTTTATATTTTTGTGCCTGGCTTTTGTATTGGACAGAATTTTTGATTCGGAGGGAAAAACATTTATATGGAGCATTGATGGGCTTTTTCAGCATGTGATTGCCCTGAAATACATAAGACAGTACATAATTAATCTGTTTACCAAGGGCAGTTTCCCAATGGTTGATTTTAATCTTGGACAGGGATTTGATGTAATTGAAACTCTTAATTATTATGGTTTTGGCGATCCGATTACAATCTTTACAGTTCTTTTTCCTGAGAATGAAATGGAATTAATGTATGAAGTTTTGATTTTTATAAGAATGTATTTGAGCGGCTTGTTTGTGGCATATCTTTTAATAACATTGGGAAAAACAAAAACATCAACAATACTTCCTGCCTGCATTTTGTACCCGTTTTGTAATTATGCACTTTTGGGATGCATAAGACATCCAATGTTCTTTAACGGAATAATGTATTTGCCACTTCTTATTGCAGCAGTGGAAAGGGTAATAGCAAAGAAAAAAATAGGACTTTTGGTAGCTGTTGTAAGTATAGCTTTTATTAATAATTATTATTTTATGTATATTAATACGGTTATGGCGACAATTTATTTCTTTGTAAGACAGGTTGGAAGTTACAGGTCTAACGGAATAAAGGAGCTTGTAAGACGAATTGGAAGAATCGCTGTTTCATATATTTGGGGAATTTGTATGGGAGCAATGCTTTTAATTCCCTCAGTTTATGCATTCCTTAATAATGTAAGAACGACAACAAAGATTGCTACGCCGGATACTTTTTTTGGAGATGACTATTATGAGAAATTTCTAAAGAACTTTATAATAACAGACAATGATATGAATATGTTTACAATTCCGGGAATTGGAATTCTTGGAGTAATCGCCATAGTAGTTCTTTTGATTTTTAGAAAAAGCAGTGACAAAAAAATACTCACATTATTTGCAATAATGTTTATTATGCTATTATTCCCAATGGTAGGAAAAATGATGAACGGATTTTCATATGTAACAATGCGATTTAGCTACGGAATGGCACTGATTCTTTCGGTGGCAGTTGCTTTTGCCATAGATGATTTAAGAAGCATAAGCATATTAGATAAGAAAAATCTTATTAAATTAAAACAACAAAAAGTAAAGCAGTTTCTTCCATATCTAGTAACAATGGCGTCTGTAATCACAATAGTTATTAACATGAATATGATTTTTGGTGAAAATTATTCATATAATAGCAAGGATTATGTTAATAAAGGCACCCTTGAAAAAGAAATGAACACAGCTGACGTGAAAATGATTAAGTCTATTAAAGATGATAGTTTTTATAGAACTGAGCGACTTAGAAGTAGGAGTAACAAGTCTGCTTATTGCGGTTTCAATCAGACCGGTTTCTATTACAGTATTATTCCGGGGAAAATGACAGATATGTATGTGTCAACTTGCCTTTCGGACTGCTACAGGTCATATGTTATAAAAGGGTTGGAGAATAGAATCGGAATGCTTGCGCTGGCAAGTACCAAATATTATGTGAACTACGGTGGAAAGGCGCCTTATGGTTTTGAAAAAATAAAAGAAGAAACAATAGATGGCAAGAAAGTTTGCCTTTATGAAAACAAAAATTATCTGCCACTTGGAGTCACATATTCAAGTTATATGACAAGAACTGAATATGACAAATTAAATCCAATTGAAAGAGAAATGGCACTGCTTAACAGTTCAGTTGTAGATAATAGGATTGAAGAAAAAAATTTTGAAAATAGCAAAACAAAAACAGAAAGCGAAAATAACAAAGCAACAAGTGATAACAACAATACAGAAATAAAAAATAACCAAAACGTAACGGGTGTCTACACTTCTGAAATGAAAATTAATAATGAGAAAAACATTGATGCAGGAAAAAGTTACCTGAAAGCAAAATACGGTGGAGCTTTGGAATATAATTTTAATGGCTTAAAAGATTGCCTTACTTATATTGTTTTTAAGGGAGTTCATGTTAAGGATACAGACCAGGGTGACACGGCGGCAGAGTATAAAGGTGATGGCAACACAGGAAATCTTAGAGTTATAGGCGATTACTCTGACGGATATTATTACAAAGAAGCCAGTGTTTTTAACATAGGATATTCTAAGGAAAGCCAGAACCACGTAGATATTAAATTTAACAGCAACAGAAAATACACTTTCAAAGACGTTTATGCAGCAATGGTACCCGCAAGTAATTATGATAATGCTGCAGCAAACTTAAAGAAAGAAGCACTTGAAAATGTTAAGCTGTCTGACAATCATATAAGTGGCAACATTAAAGTAAGTCAGGACAAAATACTTCAACTATCAATCCCGTACAGCAAAGGCTACAAGATTTATGTTGACGGGAAAAAGACAGAAACTTTCAACTCAGGAATAGGATATATTGGGGCAAAAGTCTTAAAGGGAAGACACACTATTAATGTTACATACAAAAGCCCCGGAATAGTTGCAGGAGCGATGTTAACTATAATAAGTACACTGTTTTGGGCTTTTTATGTAATTAGAATTGAAAGAGTCAGGGAACAATAATACTAGAAAGTGCAAAAAAAGCCCTAAATTAATACCACAAAACTATGTACATAATTAAAAAAAGTATGTATTATTAAAGACGCGACAGTTAAGGCTGTCGCGTTTTGTGGAAAGAAGGGTGAAAATTATGAAATATATGAGACAATTTGGGATTATTATGTTAGTAACCTGTATAGGTGAAATTCTAAAATATTTAATTCCGTTGGCAATACCGTCAAGTATTTATGGATTGTGTCTGATGATGGTTTTGCTTGTGACAGGCATTGTGAAAGTAGACGATGTAAAAGAGTCAGGAACTTTTCTAATAGAAATAATGCCTTTAATGTTTATTGCATCGGGAGTAGGAATAGTTGTTTATTGGAAACAGCTTAAAACCATGCTTATTCCACTTATAATTATTACTTTTGTGTCAACAGTCCTTGTAATGGCTGTGTCAGGAAAAGTAACCCAGTATGTGATAAAGAGGAGAAAAAAACATGAATCAGATGATAATTAATTCTACGACAATAGGTGTAGTAATAAGTGTAATGGGATACGAGTTAGGCTTATTATTAAAAAGAAAATTTAAGTCAGCTATTTTTAACCCACTTTTAATTTCAATAATATTTGTAATATGCTGTCTGCTTTTGTTTAGGGTAGATTATAATAATTACAACAAAAGCGCACAGTATTTAAGTTATCTTTTAACACTGGCAACAGTATGTCTTGCAATACCTTTGTATCAGCAGATTAAATTACTTAAAGAGAATATGGTAGCAATATTTGCAGGCATAATTTCAGGTGTACTTACAAGTTTGGTTTGCATATTTGTATTTGCTTTAATATTTAATTTCGGTCATGAAGAATATGTAACAATGTTGCCTAAGTCCATTACAACAGCAATTGGAATGGGAATTTCAGAAGAACTTGGTGGATATGTTACAATTACAGTTGCGGTAATAATCATTACAGGAGTTCTTGGTAACATATGTGGTGAGGCAGTTTGCAAAATATTTAAAATAACAAATCCTGTGGCAAAGGGAATAGCTCTGGGAACGTCTTCCCATGCCATTGGTACTGCAAAAGCAATGGAAATGGGCGAGATTGAAGGGGCAATGAGCAGCCTTTCAATAGTAATAGCAGGAATTTGCACAATGGTAGGAGCATCTGTTTTTGCAAATTTTATATAAAGAGTTATAATAATGGCGGACAGATTTTTATTTAATAAGAAATTAATTTGGAAATTCTATTAAGCAAAAATCCCACCGAGGATTGAAGAGGTGCGGATAGGAGGCATATTATGATAATTACAATTGCAAGACAATGTGGTTGCGGTGGACATGAAGTTGCAAGAATATTGGCTAATAAACTTGGCATGGAACTTTTTGACAAAAAGAAATTGCTTGAAGAAGCAAAGCAGCTAGGACAGGCTGAAGAACACAGTAATTTTTTTAATGAAGTACCTATTAATAGTCTTTTATATGGAATAGCAATGGGGTTTGGAAATACGAAGCCAATGGATAGGTCATTAAAACTTGTTAAGGCTATTACCGAAAACAAAGACGCCATAATTATTGGAAGATGTGCTAATATAATATACAAAGATAGCAAGGATGTTACATCAGTATATCTTTTTGCGGACAAAGAATTTAGAATAAAACATCTTATGGAAAGAGACGGAATTTCAGAAAAAGAGGCAGAAAAGTATATAAAAGAAGTTGACGAGAAAAGAACATCTTTCCATAAATACTGCACTGACACAGTGTGGGGAGATGCAAAAGAATATCAGCTTTGTCTTGATACAGGTAAGATTGGTTTTGAAAAGACGGCAGAGTTTATTATGAATTATATTAATGCAAAAAAAGAATCCTAAAAATTTGAAAATGAAAAAAATATATAAATAATTATACGATAATATTAGAAATGATTATAGGAGTTGATTATTATGAAACAGACAAGGCAGATGTCAGAGACTATAAAACTTGGAATACTTCTTGCACTTTCAGGTGGATTTATGGATGCGTACTCTTACATACAGAGGGATCAGGTTTTTGCCAATGCCCAGACAGGAAACATGCTGCTGTTTGGTGTAAATTTATCAGAGGGAAATCTTAGGGGAGCGCTTCATTACTTCTTCCCGGTTTTTGCTTTTGCAATAGGAATTGCCATAGCAGAGCTTGTTCGTGCCAAAGAAAGAGACCTTTTACATTGGAGACAGGTGGCTGTTTTATTTGAGGGAATTATACTTGTGGGCGTAGCTTTTATTCCACTTGACATGAACCTTATAGCCAACTCACTTACATCTTTTGCCTGCGGAATACAGGTTGAAAGTTTTAGAAAAATCAGAGGTAACGGAATTGCCACAACTATGTGTATAGGAAATTTGAGAAGTGGTACACAGAACCTTTGTAATTTCATTCGCAAAAAAGATAAGGAAGATTTTAAGAAAGCAGTATTATATTATGGAATTATTGTATGCTTCGTAACCGGGGCAGTAATCGGTAACTTCTTTATACATATGTTCCACGAAAGGGCAATTCTTTGTTGCTCAGTAGTTTTATTCTTTGCTTTCTTCTTAATGTTTATTGATTATGAAAAAGATGACGCTAGAGCAATTTAAAGAACAGTTTAATATAAAACTAAATAATCAACAGTTAAAAGCAGTGCAGTCGGTTCAAAATCCTACACTGCTTTTAGCAGTTCCGGGCAGTGGAAAGACAACGGTTCTTGTTACAAGACTGGGGTATATGATTTATTGTCTTGGAATAGAGCCTGAATCAATTCTCACTGTTACATATACAGTTGCGGCAACTAACTACATGAGACAGAGATTTGAAACAATGTTTGGTGAACAGCTGGCGGCAAGACTTGAGTTTAGAACAATTAACGGAATTTGTTCAAAAATAATTAACTATTACGGAAATTGCATCGGCAGAAAGGCTTTCGACCTGATAACGGAAGAAGGCTTTAAATCTAAAATATTGTCTTTGATTTATCAGAAAGAACTTAACGAATATCCGTCGGAAAATGACTTGCAGACAGTTATTACCCTGATTACATACATAAAAAACATGATGCTTTCAAATGAAGAAATTGAAAGCCTTGGCAAGAAGGAAAACCTGCCACTTGCTGAAATTTACAAGGCATATTGTGGGGAACTTCGCAGACAGTCATTAATGGATTATGACGACCAAATGGTTTATGCCTACACAATGCTAAAGACCACACCACAGGTTTTGGAATATTTTCAAAATATGTACCAATATATTTGCGTGGACGAAGCACAGGATACATCAAAAATCCAGCACAAAATTATCGAAATACTTGCAATGAAAAATAAGAAGCTGTTCATGGTTGGGGATGAGGATCAGAGTATTTACGGATTTAGGGCGGCTTACCCGGAAGCATTGCTTTCTTTTGAGTCAACTTATCCTGAAGGAAAAATTCTTCTAATGGAAGAAAACTTTAGGTCTGACGGAGCAATTGTAACTGCAGCAGACAGATTTATTCAGAAAAACAAATTAAGACATAAGAAAAATATGAAAGCTTCAAGGGGTATGGCAAAAGATATTCGACTTATTGAAGTAAAAACAAGAAAGTCTCAGTATAGCTATTTAACAAAGGTGGCAGAAAACTGCAACGTGGATACGGCAGTTTTGTACAGAGATAATGAAAGCATAATTCCAGTTGTGGATATGCTTGAGAGAAGTGGCATTGATTACAAAATCAAAAACGCTGACCTGACGTTTTTCAATCACAAAATAGTTACAGACATAAAAAACATAATAAGATTTGCAGAAAATCCAAAGGATACGGAAATCTTTATGCAGATATATTTTAAAATCGGAACATATTTAAGCAAAATGGGAGCAATTGAAGCCTGCCGTATAAGTGAAGAAAAAGGCATTCCCGTAATTGACAGTGCATTAAGATATGGAAGAATCCCAAAAGGCACGGAGAAAAGTCTAAAGGCAATGAAGACTCATATAGAAAGCATTTTAGAAGAGTCGGCCTACAAAGCAGTTTATAGAATTGTTAATTTCATGGGCTATTCTGCTTATCTTGAAAGAGCAAAAATAAAAGATGGCAAGATAAGTATTCTCCAGGCTTTGGCAGCAAATGAGAAAACACCGGAAGATTTTCTAAATCGTCTTGATGAACTGGCAATGATTATAAAGAATAAAAAGAACAATTATGATTGCAAATTTACTTTGTCTACAATTCACTCAAGCAAAGGTTTGGAGTACGATACGGTATACATAATGGATGTAAAGGACGGAGTTTTTCCTGAAAAAGTGGTTGCCAACAGAAAGAAAGCCACAGATGAGGAAATAAAAACTTACGAGGAAGAGCGAAGACTTTATTACGTGGCAGTTACAAGAGCAAAAAATCAGTTGTGCATATTTGACTTTAAGGACAGCTCAACTTTCAACAACCAGTTGCTTGGCATAAATGTTAAAAGCAGTGCCGACAAAACTAAGTTTCAAAAATCGGGGAAAAAGGGTATAATAGCTACAGACAGGAAGACCTCCAAAGCAATAGAAATGCTAAGGTCAAAATCTTACCTAAGATAATTGGAAAATCTTTAATTAATAATTAGAAATAAATGATTCAAAAACTAATTAGGAATCTATGGTTTCAAAAATAATCAGGAATCATTTTGAAAATAAAAATTACGAATGGAGTAAATATGAATAAAGATAATTCAAAAGTGGACAAGGGACTGCAGGGCAATGAAAAAATCGAAGAAGCCATTGCCACACTTCAAAGTCAGTCTACACCTGAACTGTTGGCGCACGCACTTACAGTTATCAGAAGAAGAATGAAAGAACAGGGACAGCTTATTATTGCAGTTGAACCTTCACCATTAAGCAATGAAATGAACGTTCAGGCAGTAAAAACATCAGACGGAAAAAACTGGTGGGTTGCTTTTACAGGTTTTGATGAAGAGTTAAAAGGTGGCGACAGTGTAAAATCTACTTTTTTAACAGATATGGATAAGCTTTTTCAATCAGCATTAACAGTGGATGAAATTGAGGGTGTAATAATCAATCCTTGGAATAGAACAATAATGTTAAACAAGAGATTGATAAGTATAATCCTTGGAACAGCTGATAATTAGATAAGATTAGCAAGTTAAAACATAATTGCACGGCATATGTGGGATAAGACCTTAGACAATGTGATCTAAATAATAAAGAAGAAACGGAGAAAAGTATGAATGCAATAATTAACAAAACAGGAAATGTAATTCAAAAAATAATATGGGGAATCCTTGTGGCAATGTTTGGGATTCTATCAATTTTTAATATTTTGGGAACAACAAAAATTGATATAAAAGTTAACGATTACAAGGAATATGCAGAGTATAGCCTTAACAATATTCTTATGATAATTTTGTATGTGGTAACTATTTTTGCAATTCTGTATATTATTGACAGATATACAAAATTACTAAAAATGGATACAAAGAAGTTTGCCAATATTGCAACAATATATGTTATTGCAATTGGAATCGCATACATAGTTATGGCAAGGGCATACCCTATAAGTGACCAAAGTGTTGTTCAGAGAATTGCATCAAGTTTTCTTGATGGAGATTACAGCGAGCTTACAGGTGAAGGATATTTGGTAGCATATCCGCAACAGCTTGGAATAATCGGCATTATTCAAATTATTTATTACATATTCGGAAAAGATAATTACATCGCAATAATGCTTTTTAATGTTCTTGCAATGGCAGGAATTTTCAATATGCTATATAAGATTCTAACCAAAATGACAGATAATATTAGAATCCACAATCTGTATTGGGTTATGGTCTTTGGATGTTTCCCATTGATTTTCTATAGCTTCTTTGTGTACGGAACAATATTTGGACTATTCTTCTCATTAGTAGGCTTCTATAATCTTATCCTTGCAAAAGAAAATGGAAAAATCCTTAATTTTGTAATAAGTTTTCTGGCTTTCTGCATGGGAACAATAAGCAAAAGCAATTGTTTGATTTTTGTAATTGCAGCAGTTTTGGTTACTTTATTTTATGGAATAAAAGAACAAAAATTAAAATATGTAGTTTTCTCAATAATCTTAATGGGAGCGTTGATGGCGCCTAAATGTGTAAATCTGTATTATGCAAAAAAGGCTAATGTAACTATTTCAAAAGGTGTTCCGGCGAAATGCTTTATAGCCATGGGATTGCAGAAGGGTACAAAAGAGTTAGGTTGCGGTACAGATGGCTGGTACAACGCTTATAATTTGACAACTTTTATAAACGCAGGTCGTGACAGTGAAAAAGCATCAGAAATAGCGGGAGAAAACATAAGTGAACGACTAAGTGAGTTTAAAAGCAAACCATTAGAGTTTGTGGATTTCGCAAAAAATAAAATCACAACACAGTGGTGCGAACCAACATTCCAAACTTTCTGGATGCTTCAGGCAATGGATAATCACGCAGAATGGTCAAAGGTAGCTGAAAGTATAGAAAAGGGAAAAGCAAACAAAATCATATTCGTAATAATGAAACTATATCTTATATTTATCTGGCTTGGAAACCTTGTATACCTTATAGCAAAAAGAAAACAGCTTACCATCTGGAACCTGTTACTACAGGTGGCAGTACTTGGAGGCTTCATATTCCATTTCCTGTGGGAAGGCAAGGCACTGTATATTATGCCGTACTATGTGATTTCCTTTGTGGCAGGAGTGCAGGGGATGTATATGTTATATGAGAAGATAAAAATAGAAACTTTAAATATACAGGAACAAAATAAAAAGGCTGTGAGTGAGGTGAACCACAAAAGTTAGACTTCAATTAGTCTAAAAAACCAACACTTTCATTAATTAATTGAACACTTTACTTTATTAATAAAGGAAAAACAAGGCGATTTCAGTTGAATTTACAACGAAAATATGTATAATATCATATTAGGGAACTTTGTTTTTTAGTTCCACAAGGTTGATATAAGAGCCGGCGCAAGCAGGTGTTCATTATATTACTATATTTAAAGAAAAGAGGTTTAAATAAGATGGCAGAAATCAATTTAAGCAAGTATGGTATCACAGGTACAACAGAAATCGTGTACAATCCTTCATATGAAACATTATTTGAAGAAGAAACAAAACCAGAACTTGAAGGTTACGAAAAAGGACAGGAAAGCGAACTTGGTGCTGTTAACGTTATGACTGGTATTTATACAGGTCGTTCACCAAAAGATAAATTTATCGTTGAAGACGAAAATTCAAAAGACACAGTATGGTGGACAACAGATGAATACAAGAATGATAACCACAAGGCAAGCAAGGAAGCTTGGGCTGCTGTAAAGGATCTTGCTATTAAAGAACTTTCAAATAAGAAACTTTATGTAGTAGATGCTTTCTGTGGAGCAAACAAAGACACACGTATGGCAATCCGTTTCATCGTTGAAGTTGCTTGGCAGGCTCATTTTGTAACAAATATGTTTATTAAGCCAACAGAAGAAGAACTTAAAGACTTCGAACCAGACTTTGTTGTATACAATGCTTCAAAGGCTAAGGTTGAAAACTATAAAGAATTAGGACTTAACTCAGAAACAGCAGTTGTGTTCAACATCACAAGCCGTGAACAGGTTATCGTTAATACATGGTACGGCGGAGAAATGAAGAAGGGTATGTTCTCAATGATGAACTACTTCCTTCCACTTAAGGGAATTGCTTCAATGCACTGCTCAGCTAACACTGACTTAAACGGTGAAAACACAGCAATCTTCTTCGGTCTTTCAGGAACAGGTAAGACAACACTTTCAACAGATCCTAAGCGTTTACTTATCGGTGATGATGAACATGGTTGGGATGACAACGGCGTATTCAACTTTGAAGGTGGATGCTACGCTAAGGTTATCAACTTAGATAAAGAATCAGAACCAGATATCTACAATGCAATCAGACGTGACGCTCTTCTTGAGAACGTAACACTTGATGCTGAAGGAAAGATTGATTTTGCAGATAAGAGTGTAACAGAAAATACTCGTGTATCTTACCCAATCAATCATATCAAAAACATTGTAAGACCTATTTCATCTGCACCAGCAGCTAAGAACGTTATCTTCTTATCAGCAGATGCATTTGGAGTATTACCACCAGTATCAATCCTTACAGAAGCTCAGACACAGTACTACTTCTTATCAGGATTTACAGCAAAACTTGCTGGTACAGAACGTGGAATTACAGAACCTACTCCAACATTCTCAGCATGTTTCGGACAGGCTTTCTTAGAGCTTCATCCAACAAAATACGCTGAAGAATTAGTTAAGAAGATGGAAAAGAATGGAGCTAAGGCTTACTTAGTTAACACAGGATGGAATGGTACAGGAAAGCGTATCTCAATTAAGGATACACGTGGTATCATCGATGCTATCTTAAACGGTGACATCTTAAATGCACCAACAAAGCAGATTCCATACTTCAACTTTGAAGTTCCAACAGAACTTACAGGTGTTGATACAGGAATCCTTGATCCTAGAGATACTTACGCTGATGCTTCAGAATGGGAAGCTAAGGCTAAGGACTTAGCTGAAAGATTCATCAAGAACTTTGCTAAGTATGAAGGAAATGAAGCTGGTAAGGCTTTAGTTTCAGCAGGACCACAGATCTAATTTAAAGGTCAAAAGACACATATAAGTGTCATATAAATATGTAGAACAATATATGTTTAAATAAAGAACCCGGGTGCGTATTTTGTACCCGGGTTTTATACAAGAGGAGAAAGACAATGATACATTTTACTGTCTATGATTTATTATGGATGTTTTTTATATATTCATTTCTGGGATGGCTATTTGAAACAGTATCGGCATCATTAAAACAGAAAAAATTCGCTAACAGAGGTTTGGTTAATGGACCTTTTTGTGTTCTTTATGGAATAACAGCAGTAATAATTACGGTGGGGTTACAGGAATTAACAGGAATCTGGCTATTTTTATTTGCAATGATTTATGCCACTGTAGTTGAGTGGATAGCAGGACATCTTATTGAATTGGCATTTAAAGAACGTTGGTGGGATTACTCCAATGTTAAATGGAATTTTGACGGATACGTATGCGTTCCTGTTTCAGTGTTTTGGGGATTTTTAGGTTATGTTATTGTAAAATGGGGAAATAAGATTACATTAAAAATTCTTACAATTTTGCCGGAACTGTTAATGAACGTCACTTTATTAGTTCTTGTAGGGGTAATGATAGTAGACATATTGGCATCTTATCTTTTGTTAAAAGGAAAAAGCAAAAATTTAAAAAAATGGGAAAGTGCCAATGATAAGATAGACAGCGTTAGGGTAAAACTTGGAACTTTAATTTACAATTTTGTAGACGGACGTATTCACAAAGCTTATCCTAAAGCACAAAAAACTGAAAATATAAAAGTTCAGTCAAAAGAAGAAAGTGAAACTAAGGTTTTTGCCTACGGATGTAGTTTTTATAAAATAGTATTGTTGTTTTTTATAGGAGCTTTTCTTGGTGATATAACGGAAACTATTTTTTGCAGAATAACTGAAGGCGTGTGGATGAGCCGAAGCAGTGTGGTTTGGGGACCTTTTAGTATTGTCTGGGGACTTGCAATAGCTGTGGTTACTCAGATGCTTTATAAATATAAAGACAAAAGCGACAGCTTCTTATTTGCGGTAGGCACTCTCCTTGGTGGCGCTTATGAATATTTGTGCAGCGTTTTTACGGAGATAGTTTTTGGAAAAGTATTTTGGGACTATAGCGATATTCCTTTTAACTTGGGTGGTAGAATTAATCTGTTGTATTGTTTTTTCTGGGGCATAGCAGCAGTTGTCTGGTTTAAAAAACTTTATCCATACATATCTAGAGCAATAGAATTATTACCAATGCTATGGGGCAAAATTGTCACATGGATTTTGATAATATTTATGGTAATAAATTGTGGTGCATCAAGCTTAGCCTTAATCAGATATGATGAGAGAGATAGGGGCATAAGTGCAACTTCCCAATGGCAGAAGGTTATGGATAGTCATTTTGATGATGGCAGAATGGAGAGAATTTATCCAAAGGCAAAGTCCACGAAATAGAGAGATTAGAATTGCAGAATATCAAATATAACAGAGAATAACATATATAATATAGAATGTGTTGGATAGGACGTGTAATAGAGGAACGAAATGTTAAAAGATCAGGATATAAGAGAGCCGTTATTTGATTTTTTTGATGAAAAATTCGGTAAGGTACGAATAATAGAAGAAAAGCAGATTGCAAAATCAAGAGCTGATGTAATGCTTGTTCTTGAAGAGAAGCTTATTGGCGTGGAAATCAAAAGTGATGCGGATACATATGCAAGGCTTGCAAGACAGGTGAAGGATTATAATAAGTTTTTTGATTATAATTATGTGGTTGTGGGAAGTAGCCACTCAAAGCATATTGAAGAACATGTTCCGGAATACTGGGGAATTATTGAGGCGATTAGTAAGGAAGAAAGTGTGGAATTTAATGTTTTAAGAGAGCCGGAAATTAACAAGCGTGCCCAACGAACTTATAAGATGAAGCGTAAGCTAAGTATATTGTGGCGACCGGAACTTTCCCATATACAGGAGATTAACGGTATGCCTAAGTACAAACAGAGGAGCAAGGATTTTGTTATAACAAAGATAATGGAGAAGGTGCCGTGGGATTTACTACACAAACAGATAAGTGAGGAGCTTTTTCAGAGAGATTATAATACAATAAACCAGGTTATTCAGGACTGGAAAAGTACAAACAATCATTAACAGATTAATTTTTTCAACATCATTAATATATATTTAAAGAGAAAATTGTCTACTTTGCTACATAGAATCAACAATGAATTTGGTGTAGAATAGAATTATACTTTTAATAAAAGAAACAGACCTGCTTAGGGGCAAGGAGGTATGTATGGCAAAGGGAAATAATCAGAAACTGAAAATAGTATATCTAATTAAGATTTTTATGGAAAAAACTGATGATGAGCATAGTATAACAATGAACGACATTATTAGCGAGCTGAATTCATATGGAATAACGGCAGAGCGAAAAAGTCTTTACAATGACATTGAGAGCCTGCGTCAGTATGGATATGACATTATTGGTGAACAGCATAATAGAACGTATTATTATTATCTTGCCGGAAGGCAGTTTGAACTGGCAGAATTAAAATTATTAGTAGATACAGTACAGTCTGCCAAATTTATTACCGAAAAGAAGAGTAATGAATTAATCAAAAAGGTAGAGGGGCTTACAAGTAAATATGGTGCATCAAAGCTTCAGCATCAGGTTTATGTATCGGGGCGTGTAAAAACAAATAACGAGAAGATTTATTATAATGTAGATTACATTCATACTGCAATTGATAGAAATTCAATGATTAGTTTTCAGTATTTTCAATGGAATGTAAAGAAAGAAAAAGTTTTGAAAAAAGACGGAAAGCCTTATGAGGTAAGCCCGTGGGCCTTAAGCTGGGATGATGAAAACTATTATATGGTGGCTGTTGATTCAAGTGATAACAAAATTAAACATTTTAGAGTTGATAAAATGCTTAACATTAATATTTTGGACAAACCAAGACAGGGTGAAGAATGCTTTGGAGAACAGAATACAGACGTGGCACATTATGCCAAAAAATTATTTGGTATGTATTCAGGAGAAGAGGAAATAGTAAAATTAGAATGTGAAAATAAAATGGCAGGAGTTATTATAGACAGATTTGGAAAAGATACAATGTTTATAAAAAAGGATGAAGACCATTTTACCACAAACGTTAAGGTTATATTAAGCAATCAGTTTATATCCTGGGTATTTTCATTAGGAAACGGAGTGAAAATAGTGGGACCGGATGATGTTGTAGAAAAGGTAAAGTCAGAGGTGGAAAGACTTGGAAAACAATATAGTGATTAAAACAGGAAAGGAGCAATTTCAAAGTTTAAGTAATATGCTGAAATATTTAATTGGCGTTATTTAAACAGAAATGATAGTGAATATATGTGTACAGCAGCAACTTATAAAACAAAGGATTTTTATTTTGGAAGAACTTTAGACTATGAATTTTCATATGGTGATGAGGTGACAATAACACCTAGAAATTATAGATTTGATTTTAGACATATGGGAATATTGGAGAGCCATTATGCAATTATCGGTATGGCATATGTGGCAGGAGGGTACCCATTGTATTATGATGGAATTAATGAGAAGGGACTTGGAATGGCAGGGCTTAATTTTGTGGGCAATGCTAAGTTTCAGCATATAGAAGAGGGCAGGGACAATATAGCCCAGTTTGAATTTATTCCATGGATTCTTGGTAGATGCCAGTCAGTTAAAGAGGCGAGAGAACTTATAGACAGAATGAATCTTGTTTCAACACCTTTTAGTGAGCAGTTGCCATCAGCTCAGTTACATTGGATTATTTCAGACAGTGAAGAATCCATAACTGTAGAACCTGTGGCAGAAGGATTAAAGGTTTATGACAATCCTGTAGGAGTGTTGACTAACAATCCACCATTTCCACAGCAGATGTTTATGTTAAACAATTACATGAACCTGTCCCCAAGACAGCCAGAAAACAAATTCGCATCAGAACTTGATTTGACAACTTACAGCAGAGGAATGGGAGCGTTAGGACTTCCGGGAGATTTATCATCAGCCTCACGTTTTGCTAAGGTTGCCTTCACAAAGATGAATTCTGTTTCAGGTAATTCAGAGGCAGAAAGTGTAAGCCAGTTCTTCCATATTTTGGGCTCTGTTGATCAGCAGAGAGGCTGTTGTGAAGTAGCAGAAGATAAGTACGAAATCACATTGTACACTTCATGTTGCAATGCTAAAAAGGGAATTTATTATTATACAACATATGATAATCAGCAGATAACAGCAGTTGATATGAACAGAGAAAACTTAGATGGCGCGGAAGTAGTCAGATATCCGCTAATAAAGGAACAGCAGATTAATTGGCAGAATTAAGAAAATAGATAATCAGTTGATTTATGTAAATAAAGAGACTGATTAAACTATGCGTAATGCCGATTCCAGTTACGTGTCATATAACATTTCCTTTCACTGACACGTAATTATTCTCGAAATATTAATGAAATTTCTAGTAATTACGTGTGGTACAACGTTTCGGCTCACCGACACGTAAATTCAGCCGAAAGGACAAGCTAAAATTCAATAATTACGTGTCATACAACGTTTTCGCTCTATGACACGTAGTCGTGACCGAAAAAACAACTTATACTGCCCCCAGAGTGTGGACATCTCCACGGACGACTTTGTACGGAAAATGGAGCGAAAATCTTCAAAAAACACAAATAGAAACTAATCTCAAAAGTAAAAGCCACGACGAAAATCCGTCGTGGCTTTCCAATAATGCTACATCCTCCCTGCAACATTAATCTTCTCCCCTTATTCAGCCTTTTCACATATATGTCTTGCAACATACACACCACTGGCTGAAGCATGTGAAAGTGAATGTGTAACACCACTTCCGTCGCCGATAATATATAATCCGTCATATTTACATTCAAGATTGTCATTAAGTTCAACTTCCATATTGTAGAACTTAACTTCTACACCATATAGCAATGTATCATCATTGGCTGTACCTGGAGCAATTTTATCTAAGGCATAAATCATTTCAATGATTCCATCCAAGATACGCTTTGGAAGTACAAGGCTTAAATCACCTGGAGTAGCTGAAAGAGTAGGAGTAACAAGTCCTTCTTCAATTCGGCTTTCAGTACTTCTACGACCTCTTACTAAGTCACCGAAACGCTGAACAATTACGCCACCGCCAAGCATATTAGAAAGGCGGGCAATACTTTCACCATATCCGTTACTGTCTTTGAAAGGCTCAGAGAAATGCTTAGCAACCAAAAGGGCAAAGTTAGTATTTTCAGTCTGCATTTCTTCACCTTCATAACTGTGTCCGTTAACAGTAACAATGCCGTTAGTATTTTCGTTAACAACAATACCGTGTGGGTTCATACAGAAAGTACGAACATTGTCTTCGAATTGCTGTGTACGGTAAACAATCTTGCTTTCATACAATTCATCTGTAAGATGAGAGAAGATAACAGCAGGAAGTTCAACACGAACACCAATGTCAACACGGTTAGACTTAGTAGGTATATCCATTTCGTGACAAACCTGTTCCATCCACTTGCTTCCGCTGCGACCTACAGAAACAATACAATCTTTACATTCAAAATCTTCATCTTCAGTATGAATACTATAGCCGTTATCTAAATGAGTAATTGAAGAAACAGGTGTGTCAAAGTAAAAATCAGCCTTATCTTTTAATTCGTCATATAAATTTTCAAGAACAACATAGTTAATGTCAGTTCCCAAGTGACGAACAGAAGCATCAAGAAGTTTAAGCTTGTTCTGCATACAAATCTTCTTAAACTTAGTTCCGGCAGTTGAGAAAAGTCTTGTGCCTTCTCCACCGTGTTCCATGTTAATTTCGTCAACATATTTCATTAATTCAATGGCCTGTTTTTTACCGATGTGTTCATAAAGAGTGCCACCAAAATCATTAGTAATATTATATTTACCATCAGAAAAAGCTCCGGCACCACCGAAACCACTCATAATAGAGCAGCTTTTACAATTGATGCAGTTAGGAATCTTGTCACCATCAATAGGACACTTTCTTCCTGATAACTTATGTCCGGCTTCAAAAACAGCAATAGAAAGTTCAGGCTGCTTTTTTGCCAATTCATATGTGGCAAAAATACCACCCGGTCCGGCACCTATTACAATAACATCATAATGTCTCATTCAAAATCCTCCTAAATGTAATAATTAAAGTAAATTAAAAATACTTTTTTGCACACAAAAATACCGCAAAATAAAATTCACCTATAATAAAGATTATAGATAACCATTTGCGGCAGTTAGTAGAAACGTTCATCCATATCATGAACTTATATAATCCTTTGATATGATAGCAAAATAATAAGAAAAAATCAATAAAAAATAAACAAAAATAGCGTATTAAAAGCTGTATATTTTTAGCGAAAAAATAAGCAAAGCAATGCTACGAAAAATTAGACATTTATGTTAAAATATAGAAAGAGATAGAAAACGAAAGAATGAAGTGGAGGAAGTGAATACTTATGATAAAGGAATCAAGAGAAAAAAATAGATTACTAATTGCGGATGATTCCAAGATGAATAGAAAAATTCTGAAAGAAATCCTCGGAGATGAATATATTGTTACAGAAGCAAAAGATGGAACAGAAGCAATCGAGTTACTAAAGAAGGAAGAAGATTCATTTTCAGCACTTCTATTGGATTTAAATATGCCTGAAACTAACGGATATCAGGTATTGGAATGGATGAATGAAGAATATGTTATTGAACGTATTCCGGTAATTGTGATTTTAGCGGAAGATAATCACGAAAACATTGAGAAAGCCTACGAATTAGGTGCAATGGATTATTTTACATATCCTTTTGATATGTTTGAAATACAGAAAAGAGTTGCGGGAACCCTTAACTTGTATAAGAAATACGAGAATTTAATTATGGCATCAAAGCAGGTTATATATGTATGTAATTCAGATTATAGTCGAATACTTTATGCCAGTGATGGTTTTTGCCGCAAGTTTAATGTTGAAAGAAACAATCCATATAATGTGTTAATAGCGCGAGGTATAAGTTTCTACATTGATGAAAATGGAAATAAAAAATCTGTTGATCAGTGGTTTAGAGATGCAGATAAAAAAATGTATAAAGACAAAAAAGAAAGTCATTAAAATATAACAGGAATTAAATAATAATTTTAAATAAAAAATTTATGCGATTAAAATTAATAATCAATATAAAATCAAAGTAAAATTGAAAGGAAAAATAAAGGAGGAACTTTTAATGAAATTGGAAAATCAGTATCTTTTGGTAGAGGCATCAGAAGACGGAGCAGAGATTACAAAAATTTACAATAAGGAAGATGGAACAGACATTATATGGGAAGGTAATCCTGAGTTTTGGAAGAGACATTCACCGGTTCTTTTCCCTAATGTAGGTAAAACATACAAGAACAAGATGCTGATTAATGGAGAGGAATACACTACAAGCCAGCATGGATTTGCAAGGGATAGTGTTTTTGAATGTGTGGAAAGCACAGATAGTATGGTATCTTTTTTGTTAAATTCATCAGAAGAAACAAAGAAGAAATACCCTTTTGATTTTAAACTATTTATTAATTATTACTTAGAAGGCAAAGAAGTTAAAGTTGAATGGAAGGTTGAAAATACAGGAAATGAGACAATGTATTTTACAATAGGTGCTCATCCTGCATTTAGATTTGCCAAGAAAGATGAGGTTAAGTCAGATTATATTCTTAAATTCCCTGGCAAGGATCAGTTAGAATATATTTTAGTAGATAAAGAAACAGAAGACGGAATGGGAACAGCAATTCCGGAAGAAAAAAGAACACTTAAGCTTGAAAATAATACATATGTATTAAATGAAGAAATTTTTGACAATGACGCACTTATTTTGGATGGAACTCAGATTGAAGAAGCATGGGTATGTCACAAGGATGGAACACCTTATGTTGGAATGAAATGTGAAGGGTTCCCAAGTTTCGGAATTTGGTCAGTTAAGGATGCTCCATTTGTATGCTTAGAGCCATGGATGGGACGTTGTGACGACAGAGGTTTTAATAAGGAAATTTCACAGAAGAACAATATAAATAAAGTAGAGCCGGGAAAAGAATTTTTAAAGGCATATACAATTATAGTTGCATAATATCAAAGAGACCACTTACCATAGAAGGTAAGCGGTCTTTTTAGGAGTAAAGATTTAAGGATAATGTAGAGAGGTTTTTATGTCTAATTATAAAAAGGTAAAGAAACAATCAGATAATCCATTTCTTAATTTATACAAATTAGATGCGGTAGATAGAGAAGGAAAAGTCTTTGACTATTATTTTGTATCAAGAAGAGATGAAGAACATATTAAATTAAAAACTAAAGACAATACTCCTGAGGGCATTGTTGTTTATGCTGTAACAGATGAGGAAAAACCAAGATTATTAGTAATTAAGGAATATAGATATCCTTTGGACGAATATATTTATGAACTTCCAGCAGGAATCATAGATCCGGGAGAAGTGGCAGAGCAGTCGGCTGTTAGAGAAATTAAGGAAGAAACAGGTTTCGATTTGAAAGTATATAAAGGTGGCAATGAAGCATTTAGAAGACCTTTTTATATGGGACCGGGTTTTACAGATGAGTCAAATAGCACAGTCTTTGGAACAATCCGCGTTGAAGAAGTGGAGCAGCAGCTTGAAAGTGCCGAGCGCATACAGGTTATGCTGGCAGATAAGGAGCAGGTGAAGAGAATATTAAAGGAAGAAAGAGTAACACTTCGAGGGGCTTATCTTATGATGATGTATTTGAATTCCGGGGATGGATTGGATTTTTTGGAAGTTTAATTCAAAATATTTTTTTTACACAGATTGCCAAAGCAATCTGTGCCCCCAAAATTCGTATATCGTGAAACTGTTGTTTCACGATATTACTCATTTTGGGGCGCCTTCTAAGGTCATTACTCCACCTTTGTGCAAGCACAGGTGGAGTATGACCTTGAAGGCTGTAAAAAAAAATTAGAACATCCGAGGGAAGGATGTTCTAATAAGAAGGAGTAGAAAATAAAAAAACTAATATATGTCAATCCGAATTTAATCGGACTATGAATCTTTTTCTGAAAAAATTTTTTGCTGTTTTGTTTAAAAACTGTTTCTCGTTTGCTATGGTTATAGTATAGAGTGAAAGTGTGGTTATTTTGTGAATTAGATATGAAATAAAAGTGAATATTGTAAAAAATAAGGAGTTTTTTTGAAAAATATGGATAAAAAGGAAGAGATGTCTAAGAAATATTGGGAGGAAAAAGAATTTTCCTATTTTTCTCATAGGAAATGTGAATTTTTCCCTTGTCACAAGAATGCTGATGAAAATAATTTTAATTGTTTATTTTGCTATTGTCCTCTTTATACTTTGGGCAATAAGTGTGGTGGCAATTTTAGGTATTTGGATAATGGGATTAAGGATTGCAGCGATTGTCTGTATCCTCATTTTAAGGAGAATTACGGAAAGATTGTGGAGCGATTTGGTGAAATCGTGAAATCTATGAATGAAAAAAGATAAACATTTACAGATTACTAAAGATTATCAGATTGTTAATTTAATGGATTGACAAGTGCATCAAGAGATTAAAGTTGATAATTAACAAATATTAAATTTAATAATTCATAAATATTAATTTGTTTAATAAATAAAATGATTTTATTTGTTTCATATGTTATAATTTACGCAAATAGCGAAAAAAGTAAAACCGGCGAAAGGAATTTTTAAATGTCAAAAGAAACAAGATTTACAGGAACAGATACTTATGTGGCATCAGATGATTTAATGGCATCTGTGGAAGTGGCTACTAAATTGCAGAAGCCTTTATTGATTAAAGGTGAACCGGGAACAGGTAAGACTATGTTAGCAGAAGCAGTAGCTAAATCATTGGATATGGAACTGCTTATTTGGAATATTAAATCAACAACTAAAGCTCAGGATGGTTTGTATATATACGATACAATTCAGCGTTTGTACGACAGCCAGTTTGGTGTAGAGGGTGTTGACGATATTTCAAGATATATTAAACTTGGAAAGCTTGGCGAGGCTTTCAAGAAAGATAAACAGGTTGTTTTGTTAATTGATGAAATTGACAAGGCAGATTTGGAATTTCCTAATGACTTGCTTTGGGAATTGGACAAGATGGAATTTTATATTAATGAAACTAAAGAAACAGTTAAGGCAAAGGTTAGACCAATTGTTATTATTACATCTAACGCAGAAAAGGAATTGCCGGACGCTTTCCTTAGACGCTGTATTTTCCATTATATTACCTTCCCTGACGAAAGATTAATGAAGCTTATTGTAAATGCTCATTTTGAAAATTTGGAAGAGAATCTTTTGGAGCAGGCAATGAAGACTTTCTACAAAATCAGAAATATTAGAGATATTAGAAAGAAGCCAAGTACGTCAGAATTTATTGATTGGATTAGAGCGTTAATGATAGGTGGCGTTGATCCTGATACTATTGAGCAGAAATTACCATATCTTGGTGTGCTTATTAAGAAGGATGAAGATTTAGAAACAGTAGTAAGAATGAATCTGTAATAGAATGGAGGAATAATATGTTTACTTCCTTTTTCTATACTATGAGAAGTAATGGTCTTAACATATCCACAACAGAATGGCTTACTTTGATGGATGCCTTGGATAAAGACCTGGCTCATTCTAATTTTACGGATTTTTATTACTTATGTCGTACTATATTTGTAAAAAATGAAGGTGACTATGACAAATTAGACGCCAGCTTCTTAGAGTATTTTAAAAATATTAAAGACAAAAAATTAAATTTGGATCAGATAAATGAATGGCTTCATACTGACAGTGAGATGGGAGAGATGACAGATCCTGACAGGTATGTTGATACAAGATCAGAGCGTGAAGCTGCCGAGGTTCATCGTATGTTTAGGGAAAGACTTGCTGAGCAGAACAGTGAGCACAACGGTGGTAAATACTGGATTGGTAGCGGTGGTGGCTCTGAGTTTGGTAGAAACGGACGAGTTGCCGGTGGTATTAAGATTGGCGACCAGGCAGGAATGAAGACAGCTTTTGCAGTAATGGGAGAGCGCCGTTACAAGGATTTTCGTAGAGATACAAAGCTTACAATGCGTCAGTTTCAGGTTGCTTTAAGGGAGCTTCGCCAGTATTCAAGAAAGCTTGATTTGCCAAAAACGGAATTAGATATAGATGGAACAATCGACTCAACATGTAATCAGGGTGGTTATTTGAAAATTGAATTTCAGCAGCCACGAAAGAATACAGTTAAGTTAATGCTTTTGTTTGACAGTGGTGGATCAATGTATCCTTACAGCGAGTTGTGCAATCAACTATTTCAGGCAGTTCACAAGGCGAACCATTTTAAGGAATAAACCCGCCCGCCACATTTTCCATAATGGTAACGGACTGCTGCTCCAGATCACCAAGGGTGGTCGTCACCGCCGCAGTGATATCCCCGAGCCTGTTTTCATTGAAATAACCCATAGGCGCCCTTTTCAGGCGTTCGCCGATCTCCATGCGCTTTTCCGACCCGAACGCGAAGCTGCCAAGAGTTCTGGCATTGGCAGAAAGATTGACAAATACAATTCGCCCTACAATGGAAACGATCATGATGCCAAGCGAAATCCAGATCGTGCTTTCAGGCATAACATCGCCGGAAAGCTGCTTCAGGATTCCTGTGAGCACCGTTAGAATGGCCATGATTGGGATCATCTCAAAGAATGAGCTGACAAGGTATGCAAGGAAAGAGCGGATAAGACGCTTCTTCTGTAAGCCCGAGAACAACAAAAGTCTTTGAAACAACCTTATCATCACACCACCTCCTCTGCGGTATCTTTGCCCTGCATATGGGCTTTCCATAATTCCTTGTATAGATTGCTTGTTTCAAGAAGCTCCTCATGAGTTCCTTCCGCAGCGACATTTCCTTTATCCACGACAAGGATCTTATCTGCTTTGGTAATGGTAGACAGCCGATGCGCAATGACAATTAAAGTTTTTCCTGCTACAAGCCCTGCGATAGATGCTTGAATAACGGCCTCATTTTCAGGATCGGTAAATGCTGTGGCCTCATCCAATACCACGATCGGGCTATTCTTTAGGATCGCCCTTGCAATGGCGATTCGCTGCCTTTCTCCGCCGGAGAGATGGCTTCCCGCATCGCCCGCCAGCGTATCATAGCCCTCCGGCAGAGCGGAGATAAAGTCATGGCAGCAAGCCTTTTTCGCCGCTTCAACCACTTGTTCATGGGTAGCATCCGGGCAGCCAAACTTGATATTGTTCTCAATCGTATCTGCAAATAGGTACACGCTCTGGAACACCATCGAGATATTCTTCATCAGGCTGTCCAGCTTGAAATCTCGTACATCCGTACCGCCTATGGTAATCTTCCCGGCATTCACATCCCAAAAACGGGCAATCAGGTTGCACATCGTTGTCTTTCCTGCCCCGGAAGGGCCGACAATGGCCGTAGTCGTTTTTTCGGGAATGGTAAAGCTGACCTGATCTAATATCTTGCGGTCTGCGTAGGAAAAATCCACCTTGTCAAACACGATCTCGCTGGACTTCGGCGTAATGTCAGCGCCTTTCTCGTCCATCACCGGCGTGTCATCAATGGAGTTTGCCGTATCCATCGAGGCCGCCAGCATTTGCAGCAAAGAGGCCATATTCCCGGCGTTCTCCAAATCGTTGAACACCATGAAAGAAGCAATCACCAAAATCAAGCCTTCTTCGGAAACTGCAGCAATGACAGCCGG
>OHAN01000142.1_pt1 | contig 73847 bp, 71 predicted proteins | sample 1577121 | NCBI WGS metagenome assembly OHAN01 (sample SAMEA3541554, study PRJEB24748) | human gut metagenome | biome: human gut; feature: human-associated habitat; material: faeces | place: China | collected 2012 | reverse complement strand
TAATTTAAATATAGTATCATTAATATTTACTATAATTATATTAATTATATATGTAAAAGATAATTTTAGATTAATTAAGGAAACATTAAATAAAGTTATAAAGAAAATTAAAAGAAAATAGTATATAGTTTTTTGTAATATTATGAAATTAAATTATAAAATACTAATAAAAAATTGATAATGAAAGGAGATTATGATTATTTAAAATTGTTAAATATATCATGTGTTAGGATTATGAAGTATGATTATCTTATAGTAGGTTCAGGTTTATTTGGAGCAATATTTGCTTATGAGGCAAATAAAAAGGGAAAAAAAGTTTTAGTAGTAGATAAAAGACCAAATGTTGGTGGAAATATTTATACAGAAAATATAGATGGAATAAATGTACATAAATACGGAGCACATATATTTCATACAAGTAACAAAGAAATATGGGATTATATAAATCAATTCGCAGAATTCAACAGATATACAAATGCACCAGTCGCAAGATATAAAAATGAATTATATAATATGCCATTTAATATGAATACATTTAATAAATTATGGGGAGTCGTAACACCTGAAGAAGCTAAACAAAAAATAGAAAAGGAAAAGAATGAAGCTGGAATAAAAGAACCAAAAAATTTAGAAGAACAAGCTATTAGTTTAGTAGGAAAAACAATTTATGAAAAACTAGTTAAAGGGTATACAGAAAAACAATGGGGAAAAAGGGCTACAGAATTACCTAGTTTCATAATAAAAAGATTACCTGTTAGATTTATATATGATAATAACTATTTTAATGATATATATCAAGGAATACCAATTGGAGGATATACACAAATAATTGAAAAAATGCTTGATGGTATTGAAGTGAGATTAAGCTGTGATTATTTTGAAAATAAAGAAGAATTAGAAAATATAGCCGAAAAGATAATATTTACTGGACCAATAGATAAATACTATGGCTATAAATTTGGAGAATTAGAATACAGAAGTCTAAGGTTTGAAACGGAAGAACTTGATGTGGAAAATTATCAAGGAAATGCAGTGGTAAATTATACAGAATATGAAGTTCCATATACAAGAATTATAGAACATAAACACTTTGAATATGGACCAAGTTTAGGAAAAATTGCAGAAGGAAAAACTGCACAAAAAACAATAATAACAAAAGAATATCCAGACAAATGGATACAAGGGAAAGAACCTTACTATACAATGAATGATGAAAAAAATACATCATTGTATTCTAAATATAAGGAATTAGCAGATAAAGATTCAAAGGTAATATTTGGTGGTAGATTAGGTCAATATAAATATTTTGATATGGATAAAGTGATTATAGAAGCTTTAAAATGTGTAAAAGAAGAATTAAAATAGTAATGAGGAGTTTTACTTATGAATGAAGAAATATATTTAAAAGATGTTGTAAAAGCTTGTTATAAAAGAAAAATACAATTGATAGCTGTTTTAATAATGTTTTTAATATTAGGAATGTTGTATACCTTTTATATTAAAAAAACACTGTATAAGGTGGAAACACAAATTTTAATTGATAAGTCAGATACTTATATAGATCAAGTTGTTTCTAATGATGAATTGTGCCAAAATAAAATAAATGCCAAATTTGATAAAAGTAGTAAAGTAATTACAGCTACAGTAGAAATGGAGAATTCTGAAGAAGCTTTTAATATAATTAATCAATATATAGAAAATGTTCAAGGTAAGTTACAGGAAATATATGATTTAAAGACTTTTAAAGTAATAGAGAATCCAGAAATCCCATCTGAAGCAAGTAATATTAATCATAAAAGAGATATTTTTATAGCTTTATGTATTGGGATTATTATTGATATAATTTATATTATGAGTATTTTTAGCTTTAGTGGGTTAACTAATATTTATGATATAGAAGAAAAATTAAAAATAAAAGCATTAGGAATTATTGATCTAGACAATAAAAAGAGAAAAAAAGATTATATAACAAAAAATGAAAAGATACAAAAACAACTAAAAAGAATAAAAGCAAATCTAGTGTTAAATAAAAAAACTAATACAAAAACAATTTTGTTAACTGGAACAAAGAATGGAGATGGAGTGTCATATATAATTAATAATTTAGCTATTCAGTTTGCAAATTTATATTCAAAAGTATTAATAGTAGATGCAAATTTTAAAAATAGATTTATGACAAATGTAACAAAGACAATACAAAATAAAGGGTTAGCAGAACTACTAAGTACAAATAATGTAGATGAAGTTGATGAATTAATACATGAAACAAAAAATGAAAGAATATTTATTTTACCAGCAGGTGAAATAAATGTGATAGAAGATGAATTTGATAAGGAAAATATTACAAATGTTATGGAAAAATTAAAATTGAAATATGATATTATTTTAATTGATTCGGAAAACATAAATGAAAATATTTTTCCTATGTATTTGTCAAATATTACAGATTCAACTATTATTGTTGCAACTTATGGTAAAGTAAGGCAAGAGAATCTTTTAAAAACAAAAAAGGAAATTGAAAATGTTGGTGGAAAAATATCAGGAATTATATTAAATAAAGCTATATAAAAATAGAAATTTTCATATTATGTAACAATTAGGAGGCAGGATTTGAAAGCAACAATATTTAGAATAATTACAATGTTTTTTTTAGTATTAACATTCATATCAATATTCAATTTTTCAAACCAAGATGGACAAACTTCAGGTGGACTAAGTAGAAAAGTGGCAAGGAAAATAGTAGATGTATTTCCATATACTAAAAATTTAAAAGAAGAAACTAAAAATAAAATAGTAGAAAAAACTCAACCAATAATAAGAAAAGGAGCACATTTATCTATTTATACATTAGTTGGAATATTTATAATGAGTTATATAAGTACATATAAAATACATCTAAAATATAAATTTTTAATAAGTATATTAGTAGGCTTGATATATGCGAGTTCAGATGAAATTCATCAAAGTTTTATTCCAGGTAGAACGGCTTCTATAATAGATGTAGGAATAGATACATCAGGAGTTTTATTAGGAATTATATTAGTATTAATTATTATATCAGTGTATAAAGCGTTGACAAAAAAGAGCTATAAGAACAAAATTAATAAAAATTTAAATTAATATAAAAAAACAGTTTAAGAAAAATTAAAACTTAGACTGTTTTTTTAATTAAGAGATTTACAGATAGCTTTAACAATTGGATTGTAATGGTCGTTTTTAGGTAAATCGAAAATTTTATCTATATAGAAAAACTTTTTATTAGAATTTTTAGAAATATAATAATTGCTATAAAAAGTTATTTCTCTAACAATAGTAATAAGAGTTCTAGGAACATTGGATTCATTAATGAAGTAACGATATTTTTTATAAGCATATTCTTTAATTTCATTATCAATTATTCGAAAGTAGATACAATAATTGATTTAACAATATCTCTAGTAGTTTGTTGAACTTTATATACAAGATTGCAGTACTGATTAGAGTTATCATTACACAGCAAATTATTTAATAAAAGTTCAATATTATTATATAAAAGGACTTTCTTTTTGTATATTTCTTTCGAAACCATTTTACACTATTAAAATCTGCCAATATTTGACAAAATTCTAATAAAGGTATATTATAACTACAACATAAAAATTGAATAGGAAAAAAGCATATGTCCATATTCATAAAGAAAAGAGAAAAAGCTTAAATAATGAGTTTATATTTCTGAAAGGAATGAAGGATAAAAATGGAAAAAGAAGAAAAAAACGTAAAAATAAAAAGTATAGTACTATGGATAATAAGCATATTATTTATATTATTATTTATATTATATTTTAAAGAAACACCAGTACCATCAATAGGAATACTAATAGCAGGAATAATGTTGATTCCACCAGTAAACAATGAAATAAAAAAGAAATTACAAGAAAAAGATTATAAATATACAGTAATAAAAAACGTATTTATATTAGTATTATCATCCATATTTATGGCAAATATGCCAAGTAGTAACAAAATGACACAACAAGTGGACGCGAATGTGTTTGAAAATACATCATCTATAATACAAAATGCAACAAGTATAAATGAAATCAATTCAAATGAAATACTAAATGAAGTAAAAATAGATGAAATTGTAGAAAAAAATGGAATATATATAGGCAATGTCAAAAACGGAAAAAAAGACGGAACAGGAACATTTAAATGGAATGATGGCTCTGTATATGAAGGTGAATGGAAAGATGATAAAATAGATGGACAAGGTAAATTAACAATTCCAAACAAAGGAATATATGAAGGATATTTTAAAGATGGTAAAAAAGAAGGTCAAGGTAAATACACATTTGTAAATGGAGATATATATGAAGGAAACTTTTCAAAAGATGAAATGTCTGGACAAGGAAAATATACATTTAAAAATGGAGATATATATTCTGGGAAATTTGTGGATAATCAATTTAATGGGCAAGGTACATATACAACAAATGGTAAAAAATATACAGGAACTTGGAAAAACAATGAATATAAAAAGTAAAATTTAGGGGGAAGTTATGGAAGAAGGAAAAGAAAAACTAATTCCAAAAATAAATAAAAAAATAAGTGATTTCTTATATGAAGAAGAAGGAAATATAAGTAGAGGAAAAATTTTAACAGTTGGATCATTATTATTAATAGCAGGAATAATATTTGCAGATGAGGTATATGGAGCGCACAGGTCACATTCATCACACTCTTCGCACTCATCACATTCATCATCAAGTTATTCAGGACATGGAAGTCATCAAAGTCATCAGAGCCATCAAAGCAGTAGCACTCACAGTAGTCATAGCAGTTCAGCAGCATCATCAAGTGGAACAACAAAATCAGTAGTACCATCAACTACAACAACTAATACTGCTCCAGCAAGTACAACAAAGACACCAGTAGTTACAGAAACTACACCAACATTCCAAAAACCACAAATACCACCAGCAACACCAACAATAGAATAGGAGAAATTAGATGGACAAGTTATATAAAATAAAAGATAATTATGCAGAAATTTTATTAAATTCAAAATTATATCCAGTAATAGCAATAAAAAAAGCACTAAGCAATTATTTAGAATATACATATGTCAAAATGGATTATAAAGATGAACAAACAATAAAAATAGAGATGGTCTTAAAAGAAGAATCAAAAGAAGATTTAGAAAAAATAATAGGCGAATTATATAATGAATTATTTAATGAAATACTTAGATATGAAATATCAGTAGAAACAAAAAATTTAAGAGAACTAATTGTAGGAAGAGCATTATATACAACTTGCATAGATACAGAAATAGAGCAAGAAAAAAATGAAGAAAACGAAAAAATTGTAGAAATTTTAGAAGATTACAATATAGATGATATAGCAACAAATTGGTTTGATAAATCTGAAAATAAATAGGAGTAAAGATGTTACCATATATACAAAGTATAATAGCGATAATACTAGGAATAGTATCATCAATAACAGATTTAAAAAATAAAAAAATATATAATAAAAATATAATAATAGCACTTATTATAAGTGCTATTAATTATGCAATATGTTTTAAACAAATTGAAATAAATTATATACTAAATTTTATTATCAATTTAATAATTACAATAGTAATATCATTCATATTTTATTATTTCAAAATTTGGGCAGCAGGTGATGCAAAATTGTTTTTGGCAATAACATTTATGATACCATATGAAATATATGAAGTAGAAACAAAAAATGTATTTCCAGCATTAAATTTATTAATAATAATCTTTTGTGTTGCATTTATATATGTGGTTTTAGAAACGATTTTTTTATGGATTAAAGATAAGCAAAGACTAGAAAGATTAAGACTATCAAGTTTTGATAAAGAAGATATAAAAGAATTCGTAATACAATATTTGTTAGGATATTTTATAATAATTTTTATAAATAATATTTTAAATAAATTTTTTATAGATTTTAGAATAAGTAACCAAGGACTTATATTGTTATGCAATATGCTTGTACTAATTTTTGTATATCGAATTATAAAAACGAAAAAAACAAGTATGATAGTTGCAGAAGTCTTTTTAGCAGCAAATATAATTTATTATTTGATATTTGGATTCCAAATTTATGCTATAAATTTAAAAATATTGTTACTAGTGTTTATAATTATGGTATTTAGAAGAGTGTCAGAAAAATATAATTATGAAGAAATAAAAATAAGTGATTTAAAGCCTAGAATGATATTATCATATGGAAGTATTTTAAGATTTTATACTTCAAGAGTTAAAGGATTGCCTAAAAATACTACAGAAACAACAGATTCTAGATTGACAGAAGAACAGGTAGAAAGTATAAAAAGATGGAGCAAAACATCAAAAGGAACTGAAACAATTGTTGTTGTAAAACATATGCCATTCGCTCCATTTATGCTAGTTGGTGAAATATTATTTTTTGTATTGAGATTATATAGTTAGGAGTAAAACATGCAAAATAGACCATTTATATTAAAAGGAAATATAAGTATAAAAAATGAAGATGAATATATTATAGGAAAAATTATAAAAAATAAAAATGTAGAAGAAAAACAAGAATACATACAAATATTAGACAATCAAAATATCAATCAATATCAAAGTGGATATAAAGGATATATTTTTGAAGACAAGCCACAAAATATAAATTTAGAAAACATAAATAATTGCTACAATGTAGAAGGCTTTAATACATTAATAGATTATGATGTTGTAGAAATAATAAATAACAAAAATATACGAGTATTATATAGAGATGATTCAGATGACAATGCGATTGTAGTAACTAATCAATGTAATTCAAATTGCATTATGTGTCCAGATTCAGATGTAGTTAGAAATACAAAAGAAAATCCAAATATAAAAAAGATAATTGAGCAAATACATTGTATACCAGATGATACAAAACATATTACAATAACAGGTGGAGAGCCTGGAATACTAAAAGATGATTTGTTCAAAGTTTTAGTAGAGTGCAAAAAATGTATTCCAGAAACTGAATTTTTATTTTTATCAAATGGAAGAGTATTTTCAAATACTGAATATGTTAATAAATTTAAAGAAAGTATACCAGAATTTATTAGAGTTGCAATACCAGTTTATGCTGATAATAGTGAATTACACGATAGTATTACAAGAGCAAAAGAAAGCTTTGAGCAAAGCATTTGTGGAATAAAAAAATTGATAGAAAGAAATATTGATGTAGAAATTAGAATTGTTGTTACAAAAATGAATTATAAATATTTAAATGATATTGCAAAATTTATAGTAAAAGAGATAGCAGATGTAAAAATGGTAAATATAATGGCATTAGAAATGACTGGAAATGCTTATAAAAATAGAGAAGATATATGGATTAATTTTGATAAAGTAAATAAATATTTATATGATGCATGTTTAACAATAGTACAATCAGGAATAATTGTAAATTTATATAATTTTCCATTATGTAATATTGATGAAAGATTATATAGTATTGCACATAAAAGTATTAGTGATTATAAAGTTAGATTTAAAGAAGAATGTGAGAAATGTAAAGTAAAGAAAAATTGTGGAGGATTTTTTAATTCAACAATAAATGTAAAAGAAATAAAGGTAAATCCAGTTTTATAGATTGCAATATTTGAAAAAAAGCAGAGACTTAAAAAATATTATTTAGAAAAAGGAATGAGGTAAAATATGTACAAAATAAATTATTTTAATTTTAAAGAAAGAGAAAATAATTATTTAATAACAAATGACATGGGAAGATTTGCTTTTGTACCAAAAAATGAATTTAAAAAACTAATAAAAAAGGAAAAATTAAAAGAAGATATATATAATGAATTAGTTGAAAAAAGTTTTATATTTGAAGGTAGAAATGAAGTTTTTGCAACAGAGGCATCTTTAGAAGTAAGAAAACAAAAAGAGTATTTATTAGTCCCAACAACATTACATATATTTGTTGTTAGTAAAAACTGTAATTTCAATTGTATATATTGCCAGGCTGGAAACTTGAATCAAAAAGAGGAGTATAAGATGACAAAAGATACAGCAAAAAAGGCTGTAGATATAGCATTACAGTCACCTAGTGATTATCTCACTTTTGAATTTCAGGGAGGAGAACCATTAACTAATTTTGATGTCATAAAATACATAATAGAATATTCAAAAGAAGCGGGAAATGAAAAAAACATTGAGTATAATTTGGTATCTAATTTAACATTACTTACTGATGAAATGATGCAATTTTTTATAGAAAATAATGTATCAATATGTACATCAATTGATGGAAATAGAAAAATTCAAAACAAAAATAGGCCATATGCAAATAAAGATTCTTATGAAGAAACTGTTAATAAAATAAAAATGTTAAGAGAAAATGGGAAAAATATTAGTGCAATTGAAACTACAACTAAATATAGTTTAGAAAATTATAAAGAAATTGTTGATGAATATATAAATTTAGGATTAGAAAATATATTTATAAGGCCATTAACAAAATTGGGAAAAGCAGATAATAACTGGAAAAAAATAGGATATGATGCAGAAGAATTTTTGGAGTTTTATAAAAAAGTATTAGAATATATTCTACAAAAAAATAAAGAAGGGAAAAACTTAATAGAAGGACATGGTAGTATTTTGTTGAAAAAAATTCTAAGAAACAGTCCAATTAATTATATGGAATTGCGTTCTCCTTGTGGAGGGGCAATAGGCCAACTTGCATACTATTATGATGGAAACATTTACACATGTGATGAGGGAAGAATGTTATCAGAAATGGGAGATGATAGTTTTAAATTAGGCAATATTGAAGAAAGTTCATATAGAGATTTGATGGAATGCAACTCTACAAAAGCAATGTGTATTTCTTCTTGTATTGAATGTTTACCTTCTTGCAGTGGCTGCGTTTATACACCTTATTGTGGTACATGTCCTGTTATTAATTTAGCACAAGATGAGAATATTTATGCTAAATATCCAAAGGAGTTTAGATGTAAAATCTATGGTGGTATTTTAGATATTTTGTTTGATTATATTGAGAAAAATGATAATGAAATAATGAATATTTTTGAAAAATGGATTTATTAATAATTTTTTTTGTCGAAAAAATAAATAATATCTTAAAAACACTTTACTTTTTCTTCAAAAAAATATATGATATTATAGTAAAATAAAAATGAATCTAGAGGGAGAAAAAATGGAAGAAGAACAAGAAAAAAGAAAAAAAGCAGGAAAACACTCAGCAGAAAAGGAAAAAACAAAAAAACAAAAAGGAAAAAAAGGTAAAATAATAAAAATAATTTTAATAGTAATATTAGTAATAATAATAGCATTCGGAATAGTAGCAGGAACATTTATAAATGGAAAATTTTCAAAGATAAATTTTCAAGATTTAGATGAGAACGATTTAGGAACAAATGATGATATTTATAGTGAAATTGAAGGATTAACAAAAAAGGAATATGATCAAGTAATAAATATAATGCTTTTAGGTTCTGACTCAAAAGATATGAGTGATACATATGGTGGAAATAGTGATGCTATGATGATTATATCTGTAAATCCAAAATATAAAAGCATAAAATTAATAAGTATCCCAAGAGATACAGCAGCAAAAATAGATGGAGTAAAAAACAGATATAAAATAAATTACGCATTTGCAACAGGGAAAGAACAATTAGCCTTAAAAACAGTTAATCAAACATTTGACTTAAATTTAAAAGAATATGTAACAATAAACATATCTTCTATGTATGACATCATAAATGAATTAGGCGGAGTAGAAGTAAATGTTACACAAGATGAAATGAAATGGGTAAATGAATATGTAGACATGTTTTACAAGTTTTCAGGAAAACCAACAAAAAAACTTACTAGATATGGAAAAGTTACTTTAACAGGAGAACAAGCAGCGGCATATGTGAAAGAAAGAATGTCTGGAACAAACAACAAAAATAGTGAACATGGCGATTATGGAAGAACAAGAAGACAAAGAGACGTATTTATTTCTATGCTTAATAAAATTGCAAGTAAAGAACCAAAAGAAATATCAAGAATATTAGATTTAATATTAAGCCAAGTAACAACAAATATAAATGTAGCAAAATATACAGCAATGTTACCAGATTTTATATCTAATAAAAATGAATATTTAAACAATATTACTTCAGTAATGTTGCCAGCATTGGAATATAGTAACGAAATTTATGAAAACAATGCATATCTATATGTAACAGATACAGAAAAAGCTAAAAAAGATTTTATAAAATATATGTACCAAATGTAATTTTTTTATAAAATTACTTGATACTAAAAATACAGTATGATAAAATATTAATGTTTAATTCGGAAGATAAAAGGAGAGGAAAAATGGAAGAAGTTGATTTAAAAGAATTTATAATGTTATTTTGGAATAAAAAGGTAAGTATTATACTTATAACTATTATTTTTATGTTTATAGGAATTATATATTCAGTAGGATTTATTACACCTAAATATACATCTTCAACAACATTATTGTTAGCAACATCAGAAAGTTCAAATTCTAAGACTAATACAATAACAACAAGTGATATAACATTAAACTCTAAATTAGTATCAACATATAGTGAATTAGTAAAGAGTAAAAATGTAACAAGGCAAGTTATTTCAAATTTGGGAATTGATGAAACAGAAGATGAGTTAAGAAATAGTATAACAGTAAGTTCCGTAAAAGATACGGAATTAATAAAAATATCTGTAACAGATAAAAATGCAACAAATGCATATAACATAGCTAATGAAATAGCAAAAGTTTTTACTCAAAAAGTATCTGAAATTTATAATATAAACAATGTACAAATTTTAGATCAAGCAGAAATAAGTACAACACCATCTAATATAAATCATGCAAAAGATGTTATAATGTTTACATTTGTAGGTTTATTTGTTGCCATAGTATTTGTATTAGTTGCAAATATGTTAGATACAACAATAAAAAGTTCAGAAGAGGTTGAAAAGCTTTGTAATGTGCCAGTAATTGCATCAATACCATTATACAGTTTTGAGATTGCTAAAAACAAAGGAGGAAAAAGAAGAAGATGAAGTCAAACAAAGAATTAATAGTTCAAAAAGATCCAAAATCACCTGTTTCAGAAGTATTTAGAACATTAAGAACAAACATTCAATTTATGAATGCAAATAAAAAATTAAAAACATTATTAATAACATCAACTTTTCCAGGAGAAGGAAAAAGCTGGGTTGCATCTAATTTGGCTGTGACTTTTGCACAAGCTGGAAATAAGGTTATTTTAATAGACGCAGATATGAGAAAAGGTAGACAATATAAAATTTTTGATGCTTTACCACGTCCAGGACTTTCAAATTATTTATCTGGTATGGATTTAGAAGAAGGAGAAGAGCCAGATATATCAAAATATTTACAAAGAACAGAGGTTAATAATTTATTAATTATGACAGCAGGTAATATACCACCAAATCCTTCAGAATTATTAGTATCTGATCAAATGAACAAATTATTAAAGAACTTAAAGAGTGTATGTGATATTGTAGTAATAGATGGAACACCATGTGAATTAGTAACAGACTCAGTTATATTATCAAGAATAGTAGATTCTACAGTTATTGTAACAGCACATAAAGAAACTAAAAAAGACAATTTAGAGAAAATAGTTAGAAATATTAAAAATGTAGGTGGAAATTTAGCAGGTGTAGTTATTAATAAAATGCCTGTTTCAATAAAAAAATATAATGAAAATTATTATTATGCTTCAACAACAGCTAGTACAATAGATCCAGAATTTAAAAAGAGAGAAAAAGAAACAAAAGAAATAGTAAATGAAGACAAAAAAAATAATTTGGATGATTTAACAGATGAAATAAAGAAACAATCAGAAAACTTCGAAAGGATTATGAAAAAAGATTCACATAAGAGTAATAACAGAGAAGATAGTAAATATGAAGAAAAATTAGATAAAAAAGTAGAGAGTGAAGAAGACATAGAAAAAGAAAAAAAAATGCAGGATAGAACAAACGATATTTTAAATCAAATAAATACTTATTTAGAAAAAGAAAAAAATAAAGATACAACAAACAACAAAGAAAAATAGTAAAGAGGAGAACAACAATGATAGACTTTCATTCACACATAATACCAAACATAGATGACGGTTCTAGAAGCGTAGAAGAAACATTTAACTTATTAAAAGAAGCACAAGAAGTAGGCTTTGAAGGAATTGTATTAACATCACATTATATAGAAGGGTATTATGAAACAGATGCACCAGAAAGAGATATATGGGTAAAAGCAATAAGTGATAATTTAAAAACAAAAGGAATAAAAACAAATTTATATTTAGGAAATGAAATATATATATCAGATAATATGATGAACCTACTAATAGATGGAAAGGCTTCTACAATTAATAATAGTAGTTATGTTTTATTTGAAATGCCAATGAATGCAGAACCAATGAATTTATATGATGTAATATATTCATTAGAAGAGAATAAACTTATACCAGTATTAGCTCATCCTGAAAGGTATAGTTTTGTACAAAAAGAACCAGAACTTGTTTATGATTTAATACAAAAAGGAGTATTAATGCAATCAAATTATGGTAGTATTTTAGGACAATATGGCGAAAAAGCTAAAATGACAGTTAAAAAATTCTTAGAGGCAAACATGGTTCATTTTCTTGGAAGTGATGTACATAGACAAAATACTATATACAAAAAAATACCACAAGCATTACAAGAAATAGAAAATATAGTAGGAGAACAAAAATTAGAAGAATTAACAACAATAAATCCTAGGTTAGCATTAGAAAATAAAAGAATAGATATAGAAGAACCAGAAGAAGTAACATTAACATTTAAAGAAAAAATAATGATGTATTTAAAAAGGAACTAAAAAATTGGAATTGAGGGATATGTTGCCTTAATCCCAAAAATTTAAAATAGAATCTTTATAAATAAGGGTGATGTTAATAACAGAATTTTGAAAGGAAGTATATTTTATGAGAAAATATTTTGGAACAGATGGGATAAGAAGAATTGCAAACACAGAACTTACACCTGAATTAGTGTATAAAGTTGCAAAAGCTGGAGCATATGTTTTATCAAAACATACAGACCATACACCAACAATTTTAATAGGAAGAGATACAAGAATATCAGGTACTTTAATAGAAAGCGCCATGGTTGCAGGATTTTTAAGTTATGGTGCAAATGTTAAATTATTAGGAGTTATACCAACACCAGCTGTAGCTTATTTAACAAGAAAATTACAAGCAGATGCAAGTGTTGTTATATCTGCATCACACAATACATTTGAATTTAATGGAATAAAATATTTTAGCAATAAAGGTATGAAAATACCAGATAGTTTAGAAGAAGAAATTGAAGAAGTAATGGATTCTGGTAAAATTGATGAATTAACAGCAGTAAGTAGCAAAATAGGTGTGTCTGAATATAGACAAGATTTATTAGATGAATATGTATATTTCTTTAGGAAAAATTTTGATGATAATTTTGAAAAATTAAACAGGGAAGATTTTGTAGTTGGTATAGATACAGCAAATGGAGCTACATCAGTTGTTGCAGAAAAGGTTTTTAAAGCATTAGGAATAAAATATAAAATAATACATAACAATCCAGATGGAATAAATATAAATGATAATTGTGGTTCAACACATTTAGAATCTTTGAAAAAATTTGTAGTAGAAAACAAATTAAGTCTTGGAGTTGCATATGATGGTGACGGAGACAGATGCTTGGCTGTTGATGAAAATGGAAATGAAATAGATGGTGATATGATAATGGCTATTGTATCAAATTATTTAAAGAAAAAAGGAAAACTTGCAAAAGATACAGTAGTTGCGACAGTAATGAGTAACTTAGGTTTGCATAAATATACAAGAGACAATGGGTTAGAGCTAATTCAAACAAAAGTTGGAGATAGATATGTATTAGAAGAAATGCTAAAAGATGGATACAATTTAGGTGGAGAACAATCAGGTCATGTAATATTATTAGATTACAATCCAACTGGGGATGGTATTTTAACATCATTAATGCTAATTCAAGCGATATTAGAAGAAAATGAAAAAGCCTCAAAAATGGCTGAAATAATTAAGTTATATCCACAAGTATTAATAAATGCTAAAGTAAATTCAGAAAAAAAATATGATTATGATAAAGATAGTGAAATAAAAGATGCAATAGAAAAATTAGAAAAAGAATTTGCTGGAAATGGAAGAGTTTTAATTAGACCATCAGGAACAGAACCACTAGTAAGAGTCATGATAGAAGGAGAAGACCAAAAATATATAACTCAAAAAGCAAAAGAAATAGCTAAATTGATAGAAGAAAAATTAAAATAAATTTATTATATAGAGTTTATTGAGATAAATAAAAAATGTAATATACATGTAATAAAATTGTAATTAAAAAGTAATAATATATTTTTTAAAAATATATTGAAATAAATAATAAAAAATGATAATATTTATTCATAACAAAAGAGAAAGAGGGAAAAAAATGTTTATTTTTGATTTAACAAATATATTTACATTATTATTAGTAACAATAGCTACAGTATTACTTATATACTTATCACAAGAATTAAAAAAGAGCTTAGTTGCAGCAATTCCGTTGTTTGCATTTGTATTAGATTTAATAATACATACAGTTCAAATGTTAACATTAAAAGCAGAATATTCATATTTATATTCAACATTAACAATTAATATGGCTGTTGATTTTGCATTTTTACTAGTAACATTTTTAGCATATCTATGGGCTGATGATGTTGAAGCAAAAGCACAAAATAAAAAGACAATTAATAGTAAAGGAATTGACTGGTTATTTAAACAAGTTTAATAACATTAAAAATATATAGTGATTATAGTGAAATACTTTATATATAAGGTGTTTCATTTTTTTATATTGTAGGAAATTACTATAATTCTGTTATTATTTCTATTATTACAAGTAACAAGTGTTAATTGCTTCTTACTATTATCATATGAATATATAGGAGATAAATCATCAGGTTTGACTTCATATATTTTTTTTACATAGTAACAAAATATTTTATTTAAATTGTTGGTAAGAAGAATTTTATTATTAACATTTAGAGAAGCGATATTACTAAAGAACTTATTATTATCATAGTTATGACCTGCAATACAGATATTACCATTTTCACCAAAATTTGGTCCAAAAAATCTACAAGGTGAGATTTTTAAAAATTCATTATCAAAATTAGAAAAAACAGGATATTGAATATTTAACTTTGGAATACTTATTGTTCCTAAAATGTTTTGCTTATCTGATGTTATATTATTTTTAGTAATTAAAGAATCAGGTTCAGTATTAATAGAAGATAAGTTTGAGTAAATTCTTATAATATTATAATTTTCAAGGATTTGCTCTGAATATTTTTCTTGTTTAGATATTTTTATTGATTTATATATAAAAGTTCCAAAAATAAAAACAATTAGCAAAATTGAGAAATATAATTGTATTTTAAAATTTTTTTTAATTTTAGATTTGTATGACTCATTTTTTAGATACGTTTGTAAAATTTGATTCATTATTATAATAAAACTCCTTTTTATAAAAATAAAAATGTATAAAGATGATAATTTCTAATTTGGTTTATATTTATTATTTGCAATATATTATTAAATTATTAATATATAGTATTTATAAAAAATATTTTAAAAGTATTGAAATTTTAAAAAAATGTGATATAATATTTGAAAATTAGGTAGTAGATTTAATCTAATTTAAGAATATAATAAAAACAAAAGTAAGGACAACACAAATTATATAATATCTTTTAGAGAGCCAATGGATGGTGAAAATTGGTAAGTAAAAATAATTTGTTATCGCCTAACTGTTTTTGAGCAGAACTGTAAAATTAAAGTATTTAATATATATTTTAATAATGCAAAGTAAGTTTAAACGTAAATCTGCGTTAAAGATTAATAAGAGAATAATGTAAAATGTATAAGTGATTATATAAAACTTAAAATAAATTATAGTGGAACATTATTAAAATAGGTGGTACCGCGGAATAGAAGCTATTTCGTCCTAAATATTAGGACAGAAGTAGCTTTATTTTTTTGAAACATTGGGACGGTCCAAATTTGTCTTGCAATTTGTGTCAAAAAAGTCGAAAAAATGAAAGGAGAGAATAAGATGCAAGAACTAAAAATACATGGTGTTTATAAACATTTTAAAGGTGACTATTATTTAGTAGAAGATATAGCAAAAGATTCTGAAACAAAAGAAGAAATGGTATTATATAGAAGATTATACGAAGATTGCGGATTATGGGTAAGACCAAAAGAAATGTTTTTATCAGAAGTAGACCACGAAAAGTATCCTGATGTAAAACAAAAATACAGATTTGAATTACAAAATATAGAAAGTGTTGCAAAAAATTTTAAAAAATAAAAAGCAAAAAAAGGAGGAATTTTTTATGTATAAAAAAGTAGAGTTAAAAGACGGCTTTGTAGGAATGGAAAGAGAAGTCGCAGAAAACTGGAAGAAAAAAGACATAATCAAGAAAAATTTTGATATGAATAAAGGAAAAAGATATTTCACATTTTATGATGGACCACCAACAGCAAATGGAAAACCACATGTTGGACATATCGAAACAAGAGTTATGAAAGATATAATTCCAAGATACAAAGTTATGAAAGGATATCAAGTTATAAGAAAAGCTGGATGGGATACACATGGATTACCAGTTGAACTTGAAATAGAGAAAAAACTTGGAATTTCTGGAAAACAACAAATTGAAGAATATGGTGTAGAAAAATTCGTTAAAGAATGTAAAGAAAGTGTTTTCACATATGTTCATATGTGGGAAGAAATGACAAACAAAGTTGGATATTGGGTAGATATGGAACATCCATATGTAACATACCATAATGACTACATTGAATCAGTTTGGTGGGCTTTAAGCCAATTATGGAAAAAAGGTCTTTTATATGAAGGACACAAAGTTATGCCATATTGCCCAAGATGTGGAACAGCGTTATCTTCACATGAAGTTGCACAAGGTTATAAAGATGTTAAAGATTTAACATGTGTTGCTAAATTCAAAGTTCTAGATGGTCAAAATATAGAAAATGAAGCAATTGAGCCAAACACATATATTCTTGCTTGGACAACAACTCCTTGGACATTACCATCAAACCTAGCATTATGTGTAAATAAATCATATACATATGCAGAAATAAAAGCAAATATTGGAACAGATGAAGAACCAGTATATGAAAACTACATTTTAGCAAAAGATTTAATTGAATCAGTTTTAAAAGAAACTCCATATGAAATAGTAAAAGAATTCAAAGGTGAGGAATTATTAGGAGTAAAATATGAACAATTAATGCCATTTGCTAAAGTTGATGGAAAAGCCTTTGAAGTAATTCATGGTGATTATGTAACACTAACAGATGGTACTGGAATCGTTCACATTGCACCAGCATATGGTGAGGATGATAGTTTAGTTGCAAAACAAAACGGAATTACATTTGTAAATTTAGTAGATAAAACAGGAAGATTTGTACCAGAAGTAGAACCATGGGCAGGTAGATTTGTTAGAGATTGTAACGAAGATATTTGTAAATGGTTAGCAGACGAGAACAAATTATTCAGCAAAGAAAAACATATGCACTCATATCCACATTGTTGGAGATGTGACACACCATTACTATACTATCCAAAAGAAAGTTGGTTTGTTGCAATGAGTAAATTAAGAGACGAATTAGTTGCAAACAACAACAAAGTAAACTGGTATCCAGACACAATTAGGACAGGAAGATTTGGAAAATTTCTAGAAAATGTAATTGACTGGGGAATTTCAAGAGACAGATATTGGGGAACACCACTTCCAATTTGGACTTGTGAAGACGAAAACTGTGGACATCAAGAATGTATTGGAAGTATTGCAGAATTAAAAGAAAAAGCAATAGATTGCCCAGAAGATATAGAATTACACAAACCATATATTGATAATGTACATTTAAAATGTCCAAAATGTGGTAAAGAAATGAAAAGAGCAAAAGAAGTTATAGACTGTTGGTTTGACTCAGGTTCAATGCCTTTTGCACAATGGCACTATCCATTTGAAAATAAAGAAATGTTTGATAATAACTTCCCAGCAGGATTTATTTCAGAAGCTATTGACCAAACTAGAGGATGGTTCTATACATTAACAGCTTTAGGAACAGCATTGTTTGGAAGAACACCATTTGAAAACTGTATAGTTTTAGGACATGTTCTAGATGAACACGGACAAAAAATGTCAAAATCAAAGAAAAATGGTGTAGATCCAATGGTATTATTAGATGCAGTTGGAGCAGATGCAACAAGATGGCATTTCTATACAGTATCAGCACCATGGTTACCAACAAGACTTAGCTTAAACAATGTTCAAGAAACACAAAGAGGATTTTTAAGCACATTGTGGAATGTATATTCATTCTATGTTTTATATGCAGAAATAGACCAATTTAATCCATTAAAATATAGTGATTTCAAAATTACAAATATAATGGATAAATGGATAATTTCAAAATTAAATACATTAGTAAAAGAAGTAGACGAAAAACTAGATAAATATGACATAACAAGTGCAGCACTTCAAATTGAAAGCTTTACAGACGAACTTTCAAACTGGTATGTACGTAGAAATAGAGAAAGATTCTGGAGTCAAGAATTAACAGAAGACAAAATCGGAGCATATGTAACACTATATAAAGTTCTAGTAACACTATGCAAAGTAGCAGCACCATTTGTACCATTTATGACAGACGAAATTTATCAAAACTTAGTTGTAGGATTAGATGAAAAAGCACCAGAAAGCATTCACTTATGCTTATGGCCTGAATATGACGAAACAGCAGTTGATAAAAAACTAGAACAAGAAATGGATTTAGCATACACAATAGTAAAACTAGGAAGAAGTGCAAGAAATTCTGTAAATATCAAAAATAGACAACCACTATCAGAAATGCTAATATCTGTAAACACATTACCTGAATACTATTCTGATATAGTAAAAGAAGAATTAAATGTTAAAAAAGTTGAACTAGGAGCAGAAATGTCAGACTACGTAAACTTTGAAATCAAGCCAAATCTACCAGTTTTAGGAAAAGAATATGGAAGATTAATACCTAGAATAAAACAAGAAATAGCAAAGAAAAATCAAATGGATTTAGCCAACACAGTAAAAAACGGTGGAGTAGAATACATCGAGATAGATGATACACAAATAGCTTTAAATTCAGAAAACTTACTAATTACAATGAATGGTAAAGAAGGATTTGCATTTGCAGGTGAAGGTGAAATAGGTGTTGTATTAGATACACATATCACACAAGAGCTAAAAGAAGAAGGATATGTAAGAGAGGTATTATCAAAAGTTCAAAATATGAGAAAAGACAAAGGATTTGAAGTTTTAGATAAAATAAATCTTTATGTATCTGGAAATGAAATGCTTGAGAATGTTATTAAACAAAATGCAGAATTGATTAAACATGATACTTTGGCATTAGAGATTGTTTATGATGCTGAAAGAGCTGATTATACAGAAACTAATATCAATGGTGAAAACTTGAAATTAGATGTTGAAGTTGTAAAATAAAATCGGAATTTGGGGTCATCGCCCCAGATTCTGCAAAATTTTAAGGGGATATATATGGAAAAAGAAAAATTAATTGAAACAAATCAATTAACAGAAAAACAAAAATTATTATTATATTTTTTTACATATTCATTTTTGGGATGGATATTAGAAACTATCTTTTGTGTGTTAACATTAGGAGTATTTAATAAAAGAGGATTCTTATATGGACCTGTGTGTCCAATATATGGATTTGGAGCAATAATTTTAATAGAAAGCTTGAAAAAAATAAAAACAAATACTGCAGGTAAATTTTTTATTTCAATGATAGCATTTACAATATTTGAATACGTAGTATCTGTTGTACTTGAGAGCTTATTTGGCTTAAGATGGTGGGATTATACAGGTGAACCATTTAATTTTCAAGGAAGAATAAGCCTTGCATATTCAATTGCATGGGGAATAATTGGAACTATTTTTGTAGAAAAAATTCATCCTTTTTTGAAAAAACAGTTAGAAAAGCTTACAATTAAAATTCCACATAAGGTTCAAGTTATTTTATTGAATGTCTTTTTAGTAATTATTTTGATTGATTTTGTGATGTCTATAACGAGATATTCAATTGCTTTATATTAACAAAAAAGGGATTTGGGGTGGTGGCCCCATAATCCCTTTTTAGATTTTCATACCTTTTGTACCCTTTAATCCATTTAGTGAAACTCCTGATAAAATATTGCTGTCGAAAGAAAAAGTTAAATTCTTTTCTTCACGATTTCTCTTTAAACTTAAATCAATAAGTTTATCAAGTAAATCTGTATAATTTAAATTAGCAGCTTTCCATAAATGAAATGATAGGGAGCCAGGTATTGTATTTACTTCATTAACATATATTGCGTTAGTATCTTTATCTATCATAAAATCTATACGAATAACACCTGAACAACCTAAAACTTTGAAAGTTTTAATACTAAGTTTTTGAATCGTTTGCTTTACATCTGGGCTGATATCAGCAGGTAGTTTTAATACTCCAGCATTCATTGATTTTGTTCCACCTAATTTTTTATTTCCAGATATATATTTATCATTAAAACTTAAAATTTCATCAGTTTTTATAGGTTCTTCACATTCTGAAGCTTCTGCAGATTCATAATCTCCAACTACAGAGCAGTTAACTTCTTTTAGATTCTTAATTGCCTTTTCAACAAGTATTTTTCTTGAATATGAAAATGCATCTTCTAGAGAATCAATCAATTCTTCTTTATTTTTCGCAATTTGTATTCCTACACTAGAACCTAAATTAACAGGTTTTACAATAACAGGATAAGCAAATTCTTTTTCAACTGAATCAATAATATTTTCTGCACTTTCATTATAATCTTTTAAAGTAAAACATTTGCAATTTAAGATAGGAATATCATTATCTTTTAATATACATTTGCATACATATTTGTCCATTCCACAAGCAGAAGAAATAACATCACTTCCAACGTAAGGAATATTAAACATTTTTAAATATCCTTGTAAAGTTCCATCTTCAACATTTGTTCCATGAACGATAGGGAAGGCAATATCAATATAATCATAAACACTACTTTCATAGAATTTTTTATTACATTTTAACAAAATAACTTTATTACCTCTTTGGGCTAAAGTGACTTGTGAACTAATATGAAGCAAATTATCAATATTTTTATATTGATTTATATCGCCTATAAAATTACCACAATACATTTTATTTTCTTTTGATATGTATATAGGAACAATATCATATTTATTTTTATCAATATTTTCAATAGCTTGAAGTGCTGTTATTATAGACACTTCATGTTCTACGCTTTTTCCTCCAAAAAATACACCAATTTTAGTTTTCATAATTATCAAATCCTTTCTATATATTATAATTATCAGGTAAATCATTTTCTAGCAAAACAGTTACCTTATTATTAATAGTTAATTGAGATATATGTTGCATAGCTTCTTGAGAGGTATTTACAATAAAGATTTTATCTTCATTAAAATTCATAGAATTAATACCTTCTAAAATATATTTTGATGATTTACTATTTACTAAAAATATATAATCACATATATTTACCATGTATTTACCAAGTTCAAAATTATATTTTTCTTCATCTTTACCTAGTTCTATTAATCCAGGAGTAACGATTATTTTTGTTCCTTCAAATTCTGCCAAAGTATCTAATGCTGATTTAGAGCTTATAGGGTTAGAATTATAAGAATCATCAATTATATTTAAGTTTCCATGAGGGATTAATTCTAATCTATGTTCTACGTTTTTAATTTCTCGTACAGAGTTTACAATTTTATTTAATGGAATACCTAAATAATTTGAAACACCTATTGCACCAGTTAGATTTATAACATTGTGTTTTCCGATAAGTTTTGTTTTAAATTCCAATTTTTCTTTTGATTTATTAGATGATAATGTAAATGAAAGTCCTCTAGAAGATGAGGTTAAATTAAAACTGTTATAGTCTAAATTTTTATTATCAACACCATATGTTAAAATATTTTTATTTAAATCTTGTTTTGCAATATATTTATTATTATAATTCAAAAATGTAATACCATTATTTTTTGTAACACTATCCATTAACTCAAATTTTGTTTTTATTATATTATCAATAGATTTAAAACTTTCTAAATGTTGAGGACCTATTGCTGTAATAATTCCAATTTTAGGTTCTACTATATCGCAAATTTCTTTTATATCACCAATATGTGTAGCTCCCATTTCACATATAAAAATTTGATGAAATGGTTTTAAATTTTCTCTTATTGTTTTTACAACACCCATAGTGGTATTATAATTTTTTGGAGTTACCAATACTTCATATTTGGAAGATAAAGTATTTGCTAAAAAATTTTTAACACTTGTTTTTCCATAACTTCCTGTAACACCGATGACTAATAAATTAGGCATATCTTTTAATATTTTTTTTGCTTGATTGATATAGTATCTTTTTCCTAATAGTTCAATAGGAGAATTTATAAAATTTGCTATAAGAGCTATGATAGGGGATAAGATATTTAAAATGCAAAGTTTTATAAAAATTAGATTTGTACTATTTGCAGTTATAAATATAAGCAAAATCAATAATATTTCTGTTATAAACATTCTTTTAACTCTGTTTGTAAATTTAAAAGGAATTTTTGCTTTCTTTTTAGGTATATTATAAAAAATCGATAAAGCTAAAAATATTATAGCGATTATAGAAGTTGTAACATTATTAAATGTTAATAGCAGTGTTGGAAATGCTATTAATAAAATTTGCAAGACAATCTTTTTATAATTATTTTTTATCCAATGCAATTGCTTTTTAAAGAAATAGGAATTTAGTTGAAACATATGCATATGAAATACTAGCAAAACAACTAAATTTATTATATATTCTGTAATAATAATTTGTTCCATTAGTTACCTCCATCAAGAAATGTATTTATTATTTTATTTACGTATCCAGGTTGTTCTAAAAATACATAATGAGAACAATTTTCTATTCTTATTAGGCCTGCATCTGGTATAAGCTTTTCCATAAGTTCTCCATCAGATATAGGTGTGGCTGTATCATTAGAACCCCATATTAATAGAGTAGGGACATTTATATTTGGTAAAAATTCTCGTAAATCATAATTTATTAACTGTACTAAAGTTTCTTTCATTATTGGACTTGCATTTTTGTAATCTTCTGAACCAAAATTATTTTTTAATTTCGTAATTAAATTTGGAAAAATTTTTTTGATAGGTTTTAACTCTAAAATATTTTTACCAATTTTGGCTAATTTCACTTTTGAATTTTGATATAAAGTTTTTTCATGAACTATTCCAGCACTTCCAATTAAAATTATTTTGTTTACTTTAAAACTTAAATTTTTTTCATTCATAAGTTTTATTATAATTCTTCCACCGTTAGAATGCCCTATTAAAGATAGTTCATTTATATTTTGACTTTTTATAAAATCAATAACAAATGTTACATAATCATCCAAATTCCAGCTAGTATTAGGTTCTTCAGATTCTCCAAAACCAGGCATATCTAAACAATATACAGTGTGGTAGGTAGAAAGAGAGTTGATAATTGGCATGTAAGTATTAATATTTGTACCCCAACCAGGAAGAATCAAAACAGCTTTTCCATTTCCTTTTTTTATGTAGTTTATATTTAAATTATTTATAATTGTTTTTATTGAAATCACACTCCTAAAATTTTTTCTATAACATTTTATATTTTTATTATATAAAAAACAACTCACATAAATTCACACAAAAAAACATAATTCACGTCAAATTCACAAATAAAATTGACTGAAAGTTCTTTTGGTAGTATAATTATTAAGGAGTGATTTTTATGTTACAAAGAAAATTTATAAGATTAAATATAAATGATAATTATCTTTCTTTAGGAAATGTATTTAGGATTATAAAGGAAGAAGCAAATAACACTAATATGTTTTTGCAATCTGATTTATTTGCAATAATATTTAATACGTATAATATCGCAGATAGTACTGTTAATAATTATTGTACAGGTTTTAGAGCAATAAACCCTAAATATAGAAGTTATTTTAAAGAAATTGAAAACATATTTGAGCAAGATAAAAATGTTTTAACCGCAGCTGTTGGAAAAATATTAGAATTAATTGAAGGTAAAGAAATTAAGGCTGATAATATTACTATTGATCAGATAAATGAAAATTTCAAATTGAAACATATATGTAATAGACTATATAATATAAGTAAAAATGATTCAGATGTAAGTATAAGATTATCAAACGAATTGTATAAAAATTTAGAAGAAAATAATTTATATGATTTTATGGCTCAAGTTTTATTTTATGTCATATTAGATAAAAAACAACCAATATATATTAATGAGCAGTTAAATGATATTGTTGAAAAAAGTATATATGATACAAATATTTCTTTTAATGATATTCAAGAATTTATTGATATTCAATTAAATTCAGGAATTTTGTCAATAAGAGGTATTAAAGAATTAGCAAAAAAAGATAATCCTTTTGCTTGTTTTGAAATTGCATCAATGGAATTTTATGGAATAATTACAGGTAAAAAAAGATATGAAGAAGCATATAAATATTATAAAATTGCTGCCGAACATAATCATCCTGTAGCTAATTGGGCAATAGGATATTTATATTATGAAGGATATATTGGAAATAAATCAAAAAGAGATTTATATTTAGCTTTCAAGTATTTTAATAAAGCGAGAAAACTTAAATGTTCTAATGCATTTAATAGCTTTGGATTAATTATATTAAATGGTAATATGCCACATATTAAAAAGAATAGGGATAAGGCTATTGAAATGTTTAAAAAGGCTAAATCTTTGGGAAATATTTATGCTTATAATAATTTAGGTAAGATATGTGAAGATGAAAAGGATTATAAAAAGGCATTTGACTATTATCTTGTTTCAGCTGATTCAGGTGAAAGTTGGGCTGCAAATAAAATAGGGGATTTTTATAGGAAGGGTGTTGTAGGTAAAAAGGATTTAAAGAAGGCATTTGAGTATTATACTGTATCAAGTGAAAGTCCTAAATTTATTTTGTGCCCTTGGTCTAAATATAATTTGGCTAAGTATTTTTATGAATGTGGAAATTTGGAAATTGGTGTAAAACAGGATATTAATATGGCTGTTGAATTATTAGAGGATGTTTCTGATGAATTAGTTGAGGCAAAGGAAGAGTTGATAAGATTAAAAAATATGCAAATGTAATAATACTAATTATTTTAGTATATTATTACTATCTTCTATAGCATTTATGATTTTAGGATTTATAATACCTTATATTATGTTTAACAATAAAGTTATTTAAGAAATTATAAAATGAATTATTAAAATATAAAAACAAGGGGGAAAATGCTATGAAAATGGCTATTATTGCTAGAAGTAGATATTATGAAACAAATAATAATTTAAGAAAAGAAATATTTATAAAGAACTATTATATTGAGTGTTTAATGAAACTTGGAATATTGTTAATTCCTATACTGTCTGAAAATAATATGGAACAAATCGTTGATTATTGTGATGCATTATTGATAACAGGTGGTCCAAATAATATATATCCTGCTTATTATGGAGAACAACCTGATTCTAATATTGAATATAAGATTGATGAATTTCCATTAGTAAAAAAAGCTGTTACCTTATTTAGTAAAGTAGAAAAACCAATACTAGGTATTTGTGCAGGTATTCAGGAACTAAATGTTATTTTTGGAGGAACATTATACCAAAATATTCCAAATCACTATCTCACTGAAAAAACAAGCACAAATACAATGCATACAGTAAGAATTGAAAAAAACTCTTTTTTATATAAAGTTTATAATAGGGAAAGTATAACTGTTAATTCTTATCACCATCAAGCAATTAAAGATTTAGCTCCAAATTTTTCTGTATCAGCCGTTAGTTCTGATGGATATATTGAAGGAATCGAAAAAGGTAATCTGATTGGAGTTCAGTGGCATCCGGAAATAATGAACGATTTAAATTTTTTTGAAAAATTTATTAATGAATATATAAGTAAAAAATAGAAAATTTTATATAAATAACAACTTACAAACTTAATTTATCAATACTTTTATAACATATTTTTTAGTAAGTTTCAAAAAATTTTCAGAAAAGTTGAAAATTTATGTAAATTATGATAATATATAAATGTCAGTATTGTTTTAGAAACCAATAAGTCAACAACTTGGAGGTTTCTAATCTCCAAGAAAATTTAAGGAGGTAATCACAATGTTTGAAGTATCAATTCCTAAAATCTCTGATGAGGAGATGATGAAACGGTACAAACAGATTAAGCCAGTTATCACGGTGAATGGCAAATTGCACTATTTTCGAGAATATACTCTCGAAGAACTTAGTGACATCAGCTATCTGTGGAATTATGAAGAAGATGTGAGAGAAGAAGTGGGTAAAGACGAGCTTGAGGTTTTGGAAGGTCGAGATTTTGTTTGCACAGCTACTCATACTATGGATTTTTTAAACCAAGTGTCAGTGAAGTTCTTTCCCAAATTAATGAACATAATCTTTATTTTGTCAAAGCATTTGAAATCATTGAAAAACCTCAAACTGCGGATGATTTTCACAAAGACAGTTTCACATCTATTGCGTTCGACAATGGCTATCATGTTTCAACCGTGAGATTGTACGGAGCAAAAATGTGATACGAGCAATCGGTGTAGTTTATAACTGCACCGATTTTACTCTTTTAGATATTGAATCTAAGTATTATCTTGGCAAACTTTAGAATTTATAGAATTAAATAAATACAATGTAACTTGATTTTGTTCTTCTTTTTCCATTTCCATAATTTTATTTCTAAAAAGCAAAAAATAAGCCGACTAAATCGACTTATATTTTGTGAAATGATATTCACCTTTTCATTTCCTTTAAACTAACTTGTTGCAATACTTTCAAGAAGTTTGGCGAAAACGCATTATGGAGCGGTTAAGCAACAGCTTACGAACCATAACGCCCTCTTTCTAAAAATATTATATATGAATTATTATTAAATTTCAATGAGAGTATTGAAAGTTTTATTATTTTATAGTATAATTTTTATTAGATTATAACTTTTGGAGGAATAAATGAAAATAGGAATAGATATTGATGGTGTTTTAAATTCACAGTATAATTTTTGTATAGATTATGGAACTAAATTTTGCAATGAATTAGGTAAATATAAATTAGAAAATATAAATGTAATAGATACTACAGATATGTTTTTATGGGGAGAAGATATAGCACATAAATTTTGGAATAAATATAGAAAAGATTTAGTTATTACATTACCAGCAAAGAAACACTCAGCTGAAGTTATAAAAAAACTTAAAAATGAAGGTAACGAAATATATATAATTACAGCCAGAAGAAATAATGATGAATGGTTTTCTAATTCTCTAAAGAAAGAAGTAGAAAGTATTACAAAAAAATGGTTAAAGGATAATAATATTTATTATGATAAAATTGTTTTTGATGTAAAAAACAAAGGGGAATATTGCCAAAATAATTGTATAGATATTATGATTGAAGATGATCCAAATAATTTAAGAAAATTAATTGGCAAAACTAATATAATAATATTTGATTATCCATATAATAGAAATTTTGAATTTGATAATATAACAAGAGCATATAGTTGGTATGATATATACTATAAAATTAGAAATATAAAGGAGTATAAAAATGATATTAGCAATAATTGAGAGATTTGAAAATGTAAAGGAAGAAGAACCTTTTAACTACAGATATTATTTAACTAAACATTATAAAGATATATTTGACAAGTTAAATATATTATTATTTCCAATTGTTTCAGATAAAAATTTAGAAAAAGTATGTGAGATATGCGATGGACTTATTGTAACAGGAAGTTGTATCGATATTCCACCACATTATTATAATGAAGAACCCATTCCAGAAAAAAATTATGATATTGATGAATTTAAATTAGATAAAGCAGCAATTGAATTATTTTCAAGTGCAAATAAACCAATTTTAGGAATTTGTGGAGGACTTCAATCTATAAATGTTTGTTTTGGAGGTAGCTTAAACCAAAAAATAGAAAATCATAATTTGAAAGATGCATTACATACAATAAAAATAAAAAAACAAACTTTTTTAAGTAATACATACAATATAGAAGAATGTATTGAAGTAAATTCATTTCATAAACAATCTATTAAAAAATTAGCAAATAATTTTATAGCATCTGCAATTGCTGAAGATGGAACAATTGAGGCAATAGAAAATGGAAATATTATTGCTGTTCAATGGCATCCAGAAAAAATGGGTGATATCATATTTTTTAATAATTTTATTAAAACTTTTTTTAGCAAAGGGTCTGGGAATTCCCATAATAGAATTTATGCGGGAGTATAAATTCAGTGCTTGCTAGACACGACTTATACTCCCATATTAAGAATAATATAAAAAGAGGATTCAATTATTTTGATAATTTTTTCCTCTTTTTTTGAGATTATTTATACAAAAACATATTCATTTAAGACTATTTCTTCAGCCATATTTTTGTAATTATTCATTAATTTCGTCCATTCTAATGGATTTAATTCTTTTCTTTTTTCAGACAGTCTTTCAGCATTTTTTATATAATTTTCTATTAGTATTTTGTATAAATTTTCACAAGAATCACTGACTAAAAGAAGATGATGAGTTAGTTTATTTTTCATCAAAAGTGCCTCATAAAGTGCTTGTTTATTTTGAGCAATAAAGTGTAATCTTAGTATTCCATATTTGCCAATTCTTCCACAATCTTCATCATTTTCTAAATATAAATTTGGTATTAAATAATCTCCTTGTCTTGTATATTTTATTTCTATAATTTTATCATTCCTTTCTTAATTTTAAACATTTATTAATTCAGTTTTTGGTATTAGAATTAAAGTATCAACTATATTATTACTTTCAACATAAGGACAATTTATAATTCCACCTACATAGAAATGTTCTTTCATTAAATCGATATAGTTATTTAATTCTTCTTCCGAATATAGATTATTCTCCATTTTTACTAATGACATAACGGTATAATCTTTTTCTAATTCTAATAATTTTTCTTTATTAATTTGTTCTTTATAAGTTATACCAATATTATTATCAGTTAGTAGTTCATTTAAATAATCAATATAATCTTTTGTACTTTTTGAGATAAATTCTTCTGTAAATTTGATATTTTTAATCTCAATATTGTAGTTATCATCTCTTGTTATTTCAATAGAAGATATTAATCTACTTATTAATTCTTTCTGTGCTTTTCTATTTAAACTATCGAATAAATAAGCAAAACTTAAACTGTTTTTAAAGGTAAAATCTCCATTATCTTCTTCATAGTCTAACTTTTTAAGAAGTTCTACTGTGTATTCTTTAAAGTCATTATCTGGATCAAGTGTAGTTTTCTTTTTAGTTAATTTATCAATTTCTTTTTTAATAACATCATTTTTATGATTGATAGTTTCCACATCTAGGGTAGAACTTAAATATAAATCTACTAATTTTTTCTCTTGAATTTTTAACTTTTCAATTGCTTTTTCTATTTCTTTTACTTCTTTGCTTTTAGTAGAACTACAAGTAATTATTTCATTAGAATTATCATACATAAATCTAATTAATTCATTTAAAATTCTTTTTAATTTATCCTCAATTTTATCTGAATTATAGTGATAATCGTAACCTTTACAATTATGATTTTTACATCTCAAATGGTAATAAATTTTAGTTTCATTCTTATACTTTTTAAATGATTCACTAGCTGCAAGTATCTCATTACATAAAGGACATTTTACTAATCCTGCAAATAAATGGATATGCTCCCCATAGTTTGTATGCTTATTCTTTTCTAGATTTGCTCTTGTCGTGTTCCAAGTATTTATATCAATAATAGATTCACAATAATCTTCAACTCTTAATACATCCTGTGGTTTTCTTTTATACTTTCCATATTCAAATATACCAATATAAATAGAATTAGTAAGTATTTTATAAACTCTGTCTGATGCCCATCTACTTTGTTTTAAATAAGCATTATTATCTTTCATAATAGTTGCAATATTTCTAGTAGAATGTCCTTTTTTACATAGTTCAAATATTTCTTTTACAACTTGTGCTTCAATAGGTTCTATTTCTAAATGACCAGTTTCTTTATTTCTATTATAACCATAAGGTGCTTTACTTGGATGAATTTTTTCTAAAGCCATTTCTTCCATAGCGCGCTTAGTTCTTGCTCCAATTTCTTTTCGTTCTCTTTGACCGAATACTAAATTCATACCAAATATCATTTCACCATTAGCAGTAGATACATCATAAGGCTCAAGTATTAATTCAATCTTAACATCGTGTTCTTCGCAGTAATTAAGTAACCAAAAACCATCATAATTGTTTCTAGTTAATCTATCTACTTTAATAGCAATTAACTTATCAATTTTCTTGGATTTGATATCTTTAAGTAATCTTTGCATTTCAGGTCTCATTAAATCTTTTCCAGAATGTCCTGCATCATTGTATACATCTACAATATCATAATCATTCTTTTCACAATATTCTTTAATCATTCGAAGTTGAGAATCAATAGAATAACCATTATCTCTTTGGTCATCAGTAGAAACTCTTACATAAACTCCACATCTCATATTTTTCCTCCTTTCCTTAAATTTTGAGAAATATTAATATACCTCTCATATGTTTCCTCACTTAAACGCAAAAAGTATAGTCAAAAATTAAAGATTTCTTAAAAAAGTTTCAATTTCTTTCAAATTATACTTTTCTTTGCACTCTTTAATGTAAAATGGTTTATTGCTAATCTCATTTACTTTATATTCAAGTATAGTAAAAGTAATAGGATATGTAATTAAATATTCAGTTGGTTCAATAAACTGTAAATTAGTATTTAGAAGAATTTTAACTTTTCCTTTTTTAGTTTTATAAGTAAAGCCTTTAATAAGTTCTAGTAGTTTAGTATTAGGTTTCAATTCTTCAATTGTTTTAAATTAAAGCATAAAAAATGTCCTCCTTCCTAGAAAGAGAACGTTATCTTTATATTTGGTAGAACAAGCCTTTCCAAACCTGACTACGGATAAAATAAAAACTTACGAACTTTAATTAGTCCGTAAGTTGTTTTCAAATGGAGCCAATAAGCAGAATCGAACTGCTGACCTACGGGTTACGAATCCGTTGCTCTACCAACTGAGCTATATTGGCATATAAAAAAGTATAACACAAGAAATCATAACAAGCAAGAAAAAAATAAAAAAATATTGACAAAAGTAATACCTAGTGTTACTATGTATAAAATACATAGAATTACTAGGTATTATTTTTAACAATTATATTTAGTAAAAACAGAAAGGTAAGGTATAAAGATGAAAATAAGCAAAGAATTATTAAAAGGAAGCACAAAAATGCTAATATTGGAAATGGTCAAAGATGAGAACATGTATGGATATCAAATGATAAAAAAGCTAAAAGAAAAATCAAATAATGTATTTGAATTTAAAGAAGGAACACTATATCCAATATTACATTCATTAGAAGAAGAAGGATTAATCTCATCATATTGGGATGATACAACAGGAAAGAAAAGAAAATATTATGCAATAACAACAAAAGGAAAAAAATCATTAAAAGAAAAAAACGAAGAATGGAAAATTTTTAGTGAATCAGTAAATAGAGTAATAGGAGGTGTTTCATTTGCAAATTAATGAATTTCTAAACTCGGTATGTGAGCAAATAAAATACAAACCAATAAGAAATACAATAGCTGAAGAACTAAAAGATCATATAGAGGACAAAAAAGAAGAACTAATTGAAATGGGACAAAATGAAGAGGAAGCAGAGAAAGACGCAGTTGAGCAAATGGGAGACGCCGAAATTATTGGAAAAGAATTAAACAAAGTACATAGACCTAGATTAGATTGGAAATTGTTAATAATATTAGTTGTTTTATTGATTTTTGGCTTTGTAATTTCGTACATAATTACAGAAAATGAACATACAGAAATGATGCAGTATATGAAAGAAGGAGTAAGCGAATATATTACAACAAACTATATGATAAAATATGCATGCTTTGTAGTTTTAGGTTTTTCAATAGGTGTAATAATATATTTTTGTGATTATAAAAAAATTAAAAATAAACCATTAATTTTATATATAATTGCAACAGTAGTAATAATATTAGCTTTTTTATTTGGAATATCAGTTAATGGCATAAATTTTTTAAGAATAGGAAATTATAGCATAAGGTCAAATACAATAGCTATACCATTATATATTCTTGCTTTTATTGTTTTTTTAGAAAATATAAATGAAGAAAATAAATTAACTAAACTATTTAAAGAAAAAAATATTAAAATAAATTCCAATGTTTTAAAATTAGTTGTTTTAAGTTTGATATCATTACTAATGTTAAGCTTAATTCCTTCATCATCATCAGTAATAGTGTTAGCAATTACATATTTAATTTTAGCTACAAAAAAGGTAGTAAGTGAGAGTGAAAATAAGAGAAAACAGCTATTAATGTTGTGGGGAATACCTATAATAGTTGGAACAGTAGTCGTTTTATTTGAAGTTTTAGCAAATCCATATGTTTTGGATAAATTTATTTCAGTATATAATCCGGAAGAATATAAGGAAAAAGAAGGATGGAGGGCATTAAACAGAAAAGAAATAATTGAGTCTGCACAAAAATTTGGCGAAGCGGAAAATATGAGTGATGCCATATATTTATTTGATGGATTTGGAAATAATGAAATTATATCAATATTAACTCATTTTGGTTGGATACCAACTGTTACTTTGATTATTGCTGTTTTGGCTTTTTCTATAAAGTTAGTAATTAATTCATTTAAGATTAAAGAAAAGTATGGTAGTTTAATAATTTTAGGAATTGGTTGTATGTTTATTTTGCAGAGTATATTTAACGTTTTGATGAATTTTAATTTGCTTTTTGGTGCTAGCTTTAATCTTCCTTTTGTTACTTATGGCTGTGGCGAATTGGTTGTTAATATGATGTGTTTAGCTTTGATTTTTGCGGTTTATAGAAAGAAAGATGTAAATATATAATAAGGAGAAAAGGAGAGTTTTTTATAAGCTCTCCAAAATTATTTTAAATTTAATGTTAATTTAATAAAAATATGATAAAATAAATTCATTAATAAAATAATTTGGAAGCTTATTTATCATTTGTACGTAAAAAATAAAAATTATAGTCAAAGAGCTAATGATGTAAAAAGTAATTTAATGAGAATGGATAATTGAGAATGTGATAAATCATATTGATTTTAATGGTTATAAATTATATGTAAATGGAACTGCAATTAATTAAAAGAGACAAATTAAACAAATGGGACAGTGCAAAACTGTCTCATTTTTGTGTTGTTCCACTTGTCTCAAAAAATGGTTGCCATAACTGGTAAAATGTGCTATACTAATAGTGTTAATGAAAAATTGAAACAGACAAGTAAAACCATATATAAATAAAAATAATTAAAAAAAGAAAGGCGGATTAGATTTATGGGATTTTTCGATAAATTAAAAAACGGGTTGAACAAAACAAAAACATCATTTGATGAAAAAATAAACAACGTATTCAAAAACTTCAGAAAAGTTGACGAAGATTTTTTAGACGAACTAGAAGAAATACTAATAATGTCAGACATAGGAATGGACACATCAATTAAAATAATATCAAGTTTAAGAGAAAGAATCAAAAAAGAAAAAATACAAGATGAAGAAGATGTAAAACAAGCATTAAGAGAAGAAATGCAAAAAATATTAGATGTAACAGATATTGGTTTACATTTAAATACAAAACCATCAGTAATTTTAGTAGTTGGAGTAAATGGAGTTGGAAAAACAACATCAATTGGAAAAATGGCAAATAGATTAGCAAAAGACGGAAAAAAAGTTGTAGTTGCAGCAGCAGATACATTTAGAGCAGCAGCGGTTGAACAATTAGAAATATGGGCAAAAAGGGCAGGAGCAGACATAGTAAAAAGAGACGAAGGAGTAGACCCAGCGTCAGTAGTATTTGATGCAATCAAGAAAACAAAAGAAAATGGAGCAGATGTACTAATAGTAGATACAGCTGGAAGACTTCATAACAAAAAATACTTAATGGATGAATTAAATAAAATTCAAAAAGTTATAAACAAAGAAATGCCAGATGCAGACAAAGAAGTTTTACTTGTAATTGACGGAACAACAGGACAAAATGCTATATCACAAGTAAAAGCTTTTAAGCAAGAAACAGATATAACAGGAATAGTTTTAACAAAACTAGACGGAACAGCAAAAGGTGGAGTTGTTATAGGAATTGTAGAAGAAAATAAAATTCCGGTTAAGTTTATTGGAGTTGGAGAACAAATTGATGATATGGAAATCTTTAATTCAGAAGATTTTGTAAAAGCAATAATTTAGTTAACAGACAGCGAGCAGGGAACTATTGTGACGTTTTTATTAAAGTAAGAATGTGTTCCAAAGTGTCCAAAAAGAACCGTCCCTTTTGGACACTTGAATAAGGAGGTATAAATTGGAAAAGAATAAAAGTAAAACAAGGATGATTATTGTAATATTATTTCTAGCAATATTTATAATTGGAAGTTATACAAGTTTAAGAGGAACATATTTACAATATAAAGAGTTAGGCGAAAATTATATACAGGCATTTGAAACAAATTTACAATGTAAATATATAATTTTTGGAATTAATTTTGTAATGTTGTATATAATAATGTATTTTACAAATAGAGGAATAAAAAAAGGACTAAAACCTTTTTTTGAAAAAGAAAATAAAGAAATGCCAAAGTTATTAAATAAGTCAATAGCATTTGTAACTTCAGTAATAGTAAGTACACTAGTTTCTAATACATTAATGAAACAATTTTTATTGTGTGCAAGTAATGCGTCATTTGGAATAAATGATCCGGTTTTTGGATTGGATATAGCATTCTATATGTTCCAAAAGCCGTTTGTCCAAACTATATTAGGATACTTTGCAGAAATACTTATAGGATTAACAATATATATGGCAGTTTATTATGTAATTGTATTTAATAGATTTTTTGACGGTGTAGACGGAAAGATGGTAAGAGAAAGCTTATTAGTTAAAAAGATCCTAAGAAATGCGGTAATGGTAGTAATTTTAATTGCTTTAATAAATGCATTGAATATAACAAATATATCATTAAGTAAAATGTTGACAATAAAAAATGATGTTGATTCTACAGAAAATATAGAAATTATAGGTGCAAGTTATACTGATGTAATGGTTCAAAGATGGGGATATTTAATATTTTCATTTGTAATAATTTTTGGAGCAATGAGAGCGATAAAAGCTTTTAAAAAGAATGATACAGTAAAAGTACTTAAAAATTTAGCTATAATACCAGGATATTTAGTAGTAATGTTTTTAGTAATAATTGTATTTAATTTGATTTTTGTAAATTCAAATACACTAGATAAAGAAAAAGATTATATAGCTGATAATATAAAATATACAAAGGCTGCATATAACATAGATATTGAAGAAACAAATTTAGAAAATTCAGGAACAATAACACAAAATGAAGTTAATGAAAATACAGATATAATAAATAATACAAGATTAGTAAATCAAGATGTTGTATTAAAAACATTAGATGATAATCAAACGGGAACAGGATATTATACATATAGAAATGCAAATATTGCAAAATATAAAATATCAGGGAAAGATACACTTGTATATGTTGCACCAAGAGAAGTTACAAATTCAGGCAGAACATATAATAGTAAAACATATGAATATACACATGGAAAAGGCCAAATAGTAATAGATGCAACTTCTACAACTGCAACAGGTAGCTTAAATTATATCCAAAAAGATGTATCTGGAAAAGATGAACAAATAGGAACAAAAACTCAAGATATTTATTTTGGGTTAGAAACAAATAATGCGATTGCAACAAGTGTAAAAAATAAACAAGAATATGATTACACAGACGAATATGGTTTAGAGCATACATCAACATATAATGGTCAAGCAGGCCTACAACTTGGATTTATTGATAGGTTAATACTAGGAATAAAAACAGGGGATTTAAACTTAGCATTTTCAACAGAAATAAATAAAGATAGCAAAATTTTAATAAATAGAAATATTATAAAAAGAGCAAAAGAAGCAATGCCATATTTAATTTATGATGAAAATCCATATACAGTTGTAACAGAAGAAGGAAAAACAGTGTGGGTATTAGATGCATATACAGTTTCAAGTGATTATCCATATTCACAATATACATCAATAGAACATGACGGAATAAAAGAAAAAATCAATTACATAAGAAACTCTGTAAAAGTAATAATAGATGCATATGATGGTACAATGAAATTTTATGTAACAGATAAAACTGATCCAATTGCTATGGCATATAGAAATATTTATCCAACAGTATTTGAAGATATAAATTCAGAAATACCAGAAGACATATCAGAACATTTTATTTATCCAGAATATTTATATAATGTTCAAGCAGAACTATTAAAAATATATCATAATGTAAAACCAGATGTATTATATAGAACAGATGATGTATGGAGTTTAGCAAAATACAATGCAACAAATGTTACAAAATCAACAGGAACAGAATTAAAGCCATATTATACAATGGTTAAAGAAGATAATAAAAATGAAATTGGTTTAGTACAAATTTATACACCAGAATCAAAACAAAATTTAATTTCATATTTAGTTGGAACAACAGATGGAAATTCAAATAAATTGAAATTGTATAAATTCTCACAAGATAGTAATATTTTTGGACCAATGCAATTAGACAATCAAATTGAACAAGACGAAACTATATATTCTGAAATTCAAAACTTAAACACTAGTGGAACAAAAGTAACAAAAGACATGGTAGTTGTACCAGTAAACAACACATTATTATATGTAGAATCAATTTATCAAACAATGTTGAATGAAGAATCAAAAATACCAATGCTTAAAAAGGTTGTTGTAGCATCAGGTAACAAAGTTGCAATTGGTGATAATTTAGATATAGCTTTAAAAAATCTACTTTCAAAAGAAGCATCTAATATTGAAGTTGAAGATACTGATGATATAGATGGTTTAATTGATGCTATTGTTAAGGCTAATAAAAATTTGTCTGAATCTACAAATAATAAGGATTGGGAACTTATGGGTTCTGATATTAAAAAATTACAAAGTTTGATTGATTCTTTGGAAACTGAGAAAGCAAAGGAAGATAAGAAAAAAGCTGAAATAAAAAATGAAGTCGATAATGAAGTAAACAATGTAGTTGAAGAAAATAATATATTAGAATAACAAAACGGGATTAAGGGATTACCACCTAAAATCACGTTTTCATTTATATTTTTTATAAGAGATTATTATATATTAATATTAAAGAAAAAGTCCCAATGGAAGACCCGAAGAAGTATTTTTTCTGAAATATTAATATATAATAATCTCTTTTGATAAAACAAAAAAGGATTTTTGGAGTGGCAACACCTTAATCCCGTTTTGTTAGACTAATTTGTAAAACACTTTTTTACCTTTTTTCAAAATAGCATAACCATCATTAAAATCAACATCTGAAAGAACATAGTTCACATCAGAAATTTTATTATCATTCAAAGAAATACCACCTTGATTAATTAAAGTTCTAGCTTGGCCTTTAGAAGGAGCAATACCAGTTAAAATAATAGCATCTAAAATTGAAATATTTTTATTTTGTAATTCAACAGTAGGCATATTATCTAAATTACCTTTACCAGTAAATAGGGCATTAGCAGCTTCTTCAGCTTTTTTAGCTTCTTCTTCACCATGAACTAATTTTGTGATTTCAAAAGCAGCAATTTTTTTAGCTTCGTTTATTTTTTCATCTTTTAAAGAAGCAAGTTCTTTTATTTTATCCATAGGTAAGAATGTTAATAATTTTAAAACGTTTTCAACGCTTTCATCTTCAATATTTCTCCAATATTGATAGAATTCATATGGTGAAGTTTTTTCTGGATCTAGCCATAGGGCACCTTTTTCAGTTTTACCCATTTTTTTACCTTCTTTTGTTGTAAGAAGCTTAAATGTTAAACCATAAGAATCATCTTTTCCAATTCTTCTAATTAAATCAACACCACCAAGAATGTTAGACCATTGATCGTTTCCACCCATTTCTAGTTTACATCCATATGTTTCATATAAATGTAAAAAATCATAAGATTGCATAAGCATATAACTCATTTCAAAAAATGTTAAACCTGTTTCCATTCTTTGTTTGTAACATTCTGCTGCAAGCATTTTGTTAACAGAGAATAGGCTTCCAATATCTCTCATAAATTGAACAAAATTTAAATCTAAAAGCCAATCTGCATTGTTTACTATAATTGCAGCATTTTCACCTTCAAAACTAATAAATTTTTCAATTTGTTTTTTGATACATTCAACATTGTGGTCAATAGTTTCTCTTGTCATCATTTTTCTCATATCAGTTTTACCAGATGGGTCACCGATTGTTGCAGTTCCACCACCAACTAATATGATAGGTTTGTGTCCACATTTTTGCATATGACTTGCAACCATTAAAGAAACAAAGTGTCCAACGTGAAGACTGTCTGCTGTTGGATCAATTCCAATATAAAATGGAACACTTTCTTTTCCAAAAAGTTCCTTGATTTCTGTAGGATGAGTCATTTGCTCAATATATCCTCTTTCTTCTAAAATATTAAATACATTTGTCATTATTAAGATCGTCCTTTCTAAAGATAATATATTTATGATTTATGCTAAAATATTTATAAATCAGTATTTTTGCTTGAATATATTATTATAATTTTATATTTTTGTTGTTTTTAAATTGTTCAGTAAATTCAGAGTAATTTAAAAATCTATTTATGTTTTTTACTGTAATTCCAGTTGCACCAGATATAGTATCTAAATTTTGTGTTAAACCGTTTTCTTCTACATATGATTTAAAAGTTGAAAATTCTAAGTTGTCTTTTGCACTACATTTAGGGCATACATTGTCATTTGATACATAAAAATTTCCACATCTACTACATTTATTAAATTCCATAATAATTCCTCCTAATTTTTCTTTTGATATATAAACTGGAGTTATTTTATCATATTTTGTTGGAAATAGGAAGAGAAAAGCTGAAAAAAAGCCAAAATATTTTGGCTTCTTTTCAGTTTGTTTTTAGGTCAACTAGGATAGTTCTAAAATTAGCTCTAATGATGATTCAGATATTAAGAAATCCTTTCCACCAACTTGTTTGTGGATTCCTTTCATAATATTGTTTGGACAATGGGCCAAATCAATTTCACGATAATTGTTGTCTGCAACACCATTTTCATCATAATGACGAATTATAATATTACCATTGGATGTTTGCTCCAATACATCTTTGCCTTTTGCTGCTTCAAGGTTATTGTCTTCGATAACTAAGTGACCTTTATACTTTTTTTTCTTTTTTAATAATCCCATAATGAATTCCTCAAAAGCACTTGCTTTTAGACCTAAATTTACGAGTTACTTTAAGTATTATAGCATAGTGAACATAAAAAAGTAAATGCTTTTATATAAATTTTTGAAATAATTGTTTGAAATTTATATTTTGATTTTTTTATTTTAAATAATTTACTGATTAAATTATAGTGACCATTTAGTATAGTTTTAAAGTAAAAAATGAAAATACTAGATTTTTAAAACTCATAATGATATAATATCAAAAGTAAAAAATCAAAAGAAAAAGAAGGTAATCAAATGAAAAAAATTAATGGAATAATAATGCAATACTTTGAATGGTATATGGATTGCAAACAAAATTTATGGAATCAAGTAAAAGAAAACGCAGAAAAATTAGCAGACTTAGGAGTAACAGCAATGTGGTTACCGCCAGCATACAAAGGAATAGGTGGAAAAGATGAAGTAGGATATGGAGTATATGATTTATATGACTTAGGAGAATTTAATCAAAAAGGTACAATAAAAACAAAATATGGATCAAAAGATGAATATTTGGAAGCGATAGTAGCATTAAAACAAGCAGGAATAGAAAGCTATGCAGATATTGTTTTAAATCATAAAATGGGAGCAGATGCACTTCAAACAATACCAGCAACAAAAGTTGATTGGTCAAATCATAACATTGAGACTTCACAAAAAGAAACAGTAAAAGTAGCAACAAAATTCACATTTCCGGGAAGAAAACATAAATATTCAGATTTTGAATGGAACTGGACAGATTTTGACGGAATAGACTATAATAACCAAACAGGAGAAAATGCAATATTCAAATTTATTGATAAAAAATGGGGTGCAGAGGTTGATGAAGAGTTTGGTAATTTTGATTATTTAATGGGAGCAGATTTAGATTTTTCAAATCCAAGAGTTGTAAAAGAATGTACTGACTGGGGTAAATGGTATTTAGATTTAACTAAAGTAGATGGATTTAGACTAGATGCTGTAAAACATATAGATGCAGATTTTTATGAAAAATGGATACAAACATTAAGAGATGAAAGTAAAAAAGAATTATTTGCAGTTGGTGAATATTGGGCAGCAGATGTAAATAAGTTACATAGATATATAACTTCAACAGAAGGAAAAATATCATTATTTGATGTTCCATTACATTATAATTTTTATAATGCTTCAAATGATCCTAATTATGATATGTCAAAAATATTAGAGCATACATTAGTAAAGGAAAATCCTTGTATGGCGGTAACATTTGTGGATAACCATGACACACAGCCAGGGCAAGCATTACAAAGTTTTATACAAGGATGGTTTAAATCAATAGCATATTCAATTATATTACTAAGAAATGATGGATATCCTTGCGTATTTTATGGAGATTACTATGGAATAGAACATGACAATATTGAACCAGTAAATGATTTGAAAACATTGATGTTGATAAGGAAAGATAGGTCTTATGGTTTACAACATGATTATTTTGACCATAATAATTATATAGGTTGGACACAAGAAGGAGACGATGAACATATTAATTCTAGTTTGGCAGTTGTAATTTCTAATGCAGGTGATGGATACAAAAGAATGTATATTGGACCTCAAAATATAGGTGAGACATATATTGATGGCCTTGGGAATTGCGAGGAAGAAGTTACAATAGATGAAGACGGATGCGGAAATTTTGGTGTTAAATCAAGAAGTGTATCTGTCTGGATAAAAAAGTAAGGAGTGGAAAATGACAAGAACAAAATTAAAAGATAGAATTTTACCAGATTACACAAAAGGTGAAGAAATTTTTAATATGACCTCACATATAGTGGGAGGAAGTTTTGGAATAGTAGCATTAGTTTTATGTATTGTATTTGCTGCAATTCATCATAATGGATATGGTGTTGTAAGTAGTTCAATATATGGTGTAATGATGATAATTTTATATACAATGTCTAGTATATACCATGGACTAAAACCTGAAAGAAAAGCAAAGAAAGTTTTTCAAATATTAGACCATTGTTCAATATTTTTATTAATTGCAGGTTCATATACTCCATTTTGTTTAGTAACATTTAGGGAATATAATGCAGTTCTTGGCTGGACTATTTTCGGAATTATATGGGCAATTGCAATTTTAGGAATAACATTAAATGCAGTAGATATAAAAAAATATAAAGTATTTTCAATGATTTGTTATTTAGGAATGGGCTGGTGCATTATTTTTACAGCTAAACTTTTACCAAAATTATTAGGTATACCAGGTCTTGTGTTATTGGTTTCAGGTGGCATTGCTTATACAGTTGGAGCTATATTATATGGGTTAGGAAGAAAGAAAAGATACATGCATTCAATATTCCATTTATTCATATTGTTAGGTAGTATATTACAATTTTTCTGTATATTGTTGTATGTTATTTAGTTAAAATATTATTTTTAATAGTATTTGTAGCTTTATGTAGAATATAGTGAATAAGAGTGGAACTAACCGCTCTTTTTTTAGGTTTAGCTATTGATAAATAAAAAGAAGTTTAGTAAAATGTATGTGAAAGAAATTTTAAATTCAGAAGGGATTAAATTTGAAAAATGAAAAAATTGTTAAAAAGTTTTAAATATGCATTTGATGGAATATATACAGGAATAAAAGAAGAACAAAATATGAAAATACATATAACAATAATGATACTTGTAATAATATTTGGAATAATGTTAAAAATAAGTAAAGCAGAATGGATAATTTGTATAATCTTATTTGGATTAGTAATATCAATGGAATTGATAAATACTGCAATTGAAAATACAGTAGATTTAATAACAAAAGAAAAAAATGAACAAGCAAAAATTGCTAAAGATGTTGCTGCAGGAGCAGTTTTAGTATCCGCAATTGCATCAGCAATTATTGGATTAATAATATTTGTTCCAAAGATACTTTTGATATTTTAAGGAGAAAATATGAACTACAAAGAAACAGAAGAAATAGAAAATATAATAATTAAAGAAATAAATCAAGAAAATGATATACGAGGATATAAATTTAAAAATTGTGTAGAAAATATAATTACAGAAAAAATTGAAATTACAAATTGCATTTTTGAAAGTTGTAAATGTTTAGAATCAAAATTTATAAATATATATTTTACAAATGTAATCTTCAAAGACTGTGACTTCTCAAATTCTGATTTTAGTGAATCAAATTTTGTTGAGTGTGAATTTTTAAATTGTAAATTTGTGGGTACAAAGTTTGTAGATACAAGTATTTACAAAACGAAAATAAATGAATCAAATTTAGAGTATTCAAATTTATCAAATTCTAATATAAAAGATACAATTTTCAAGGAAAATAATTTAAGTTTGTCATCCTTTGGAGAATGTAAATTAAAAAATGTTAAATTTAATGAATGTGAATTGTATAGAACTCAAATGTTTAGAACAAATTTAAGAGGTATAGATGTTTCAACTTGTAATATTGATGGTATAGTAGTAGATAAAGAAGATTTAAAAGGAATAATTGTTAACCAATTTCAGGCTGTTGAACTATCTAAATTATTAGGAATTATTGTTAAATAATGAGTTTTAAAAGGAGAAACCAATGTATGATGTTATAATTGTAGGTGCTGGACCAGCGGGGATATCAGCAAGTTTATATACACTAAGAAGAAACTTGAAAACATTAATAATATATAAAGAAAAATCAACATTAGAAAAGTCAAAAAAAATAGAGAATTATTATGGATTTGAAAATGGTATAAGTGGAGAAGAATTGTACAATATAGGAATTAGACAGGCTAAAAATATAGGAGCAGAAATTGTAAAGGACGAAGTTACTAATATTCAGATTGATTATTTGAATAGTAATATAGATAATAAAAAGCAAATATTTAAAGTTCAAACATTGAACAATGAATTTGAAGCAAAAGCAGTTATATTGGCAACTGGAAACAAAAAGAGTAAACCAAATATAAAAAATATAGATGAATATGAGGGTAAAGGCATTAGTTATTGTGCAGTTTGTGATGGCTTTTTTTATAGAAATAAAGATGTTGCTGTAATTGGAAATGGAGATTATGCAATATCAGAAGCAATGGATTTGCAAAATATCGCAAAATCGATAACTATATTAACAAATGGTAGACAAGCCCCAGAATATAGAACAGAAAATGTTGATGTAAATACAAAAGAAATAAAAGAAATAAAACGGAGAAACTAAAGTTGAAGAAATTGATTTTGATGATAATACAAAAATGAAAATAGATGGAATATTTATTGCACAAGGCGTTGCAGGAAGTACAGATTTTGCAAAAAAACTTGGAGCAAAAATAGAAAATGATAAAATTGTAGTATATGATAATATGCAAACATCAATAAAAGGATTATTTGCTTGCGGAGATTGTACAGGAGGATTATATCAAATTTCAAAAGCTGTATATGAAGGGACTAAGGCAGGTCTTGCAGTTTTAAAATAATGGTTATTAGATTGTTTATAATGTAATAATCAAAGATAAAAATATTAAAAGGAGGAATTGTAATGAAACTAAAATTAAGTTCAGAAAATTTTAAAGAAGAGGTTTTAAATTCAGAAAAACCAGTACTGGTTGACTTTTATGCAGATTGGTGTGGACCATGTAATGCAATGTCACCAGTAATAGAAGAATTGGCAAAAGAATTAGAAGGAAAAGCTAAAGTGGGAAAAATCAATGTTGACGAAAATTCAGATATTGCAGTTGAATATAATGTTATGAGTATTCCTACTTTGATAGTTTTCAAAAATGGAAAAGAAGAGAAAAGATTAGTAGGATTAAGGGATAAAGAAGAACTTTTAAGTTTATTTTAAATGTCAAAAGGGACGCCCCTTTTTGACAAGTATTAAAAATAATATTATTATAAACTTGTCAAAAAAGGGCGTCCCTTTTGACAAGTTCTAAAGAGGAGATGTATTTTATGAAAAATAAAAAAATAATAATAGTTGCAATAGTAATAATAGTAGCAATAGCAATTATTGCAGGAGGAGCATTTATAATAATAAATAAAAATGCACCAAAACCTGAAGAAGCATTAAGTGAGTACATATCATTATTAAATGAGCAAAAATACGAAGAAATGTATAATATGATTTCAGAAAATTCAAAAACACAAATATCACAAGAAGATTTTGCTAAAAGAAATAAAAATATATATAAAGGAATTGATGCATACGATATAAAAATAACACCATCTGAAACTACAAAAGATGGGAAAACATATAATATAAAATATGATGAAAGCATGTCAACATCAGCGGGAACAATAAATTTTACGAATACGGCAAAATTAGTAAAAGAAAATAAAGAATATAAAATAAGTTGGACTTCTAGTATGATTTTTCCAGAGTTAAGAAGTACTGACAAAGTAAGAGTTTCTACATTATCAGCAAAAAGAGGAGAGATTCTTGACAGAAATGGAGAAAAACTTGCTGAAAATGGTAGTATTTCAAGTGTTGGAATTGTACCAGGCAAACTAGGAGAAAATAAAGAAACAAACATAAATAAAATATCAGAATTAACAGGTGTTTCAACAGATTACATAAATAAACAAATATCAGCATCATATGTTAAGGATGACACATTTGTGCCAATAAAAAAAGTTTCAGCAGATAATACAGAATTAAAAGACAAATTGCTAGAAATATCAGGAATAAAAATAACAAGTGTTGATGCAAGAGTATATCCATTAGGTGAAGAGGCTGCACATTTAATTGGATATGTGCAAGCTATAAGTGCAGAAGAATTAAAACAAAAAGAAGGAAAAGGATATAATTCAAGTAGTATAATAGGCAAAGCTGGACTAGAACAAGCATATGAAGATACATTAAGAGGTATAGATGGAACAGAAATCTATATAGCTGATGAAAATGGAAATAAGTTAAAAACGTTGGCAAAACAAGATAAAAAGGATGGAACAGATGTAAAACTAACAATAGATAGTTTAATACAAAAAAATCTATATGATCAAATGAAAACAGATAAAGGTTTTTTTGTAATAATGAATCCTACAACAGGGGAATTACTTGCAACAGTAAGTACACCATCATATAACTCAAACGATTTTGTATTAGGAATGACATCAGAAAAATGGGATGAATTAAATAATGATGCAAATAAACCATTATATAATAGATTTTTACAAAGCTATTGCCCAGGTTCAACATTTAAACCAATAACTGCTGCAATAGGTCTAACAAGTGGAAAACTATCAACAGATACAACATTTAATTATTCAGGGTTAAAATGGCAAAAAAATTCAAGTTGGGGAGATGTTTATATAACAACATTAACTGCATATAATGGACAAAAAAATATAGCAAATGCATTAATACACTCTGACAACATATTCTTTGGTCAAGCTGCTATGCAAATTGGAAAAGATACTTTCTGCTCAGGATTAGATAAACTAGGATTTAATGAAGATATTGATAAAACAATAGAATTTCCATTAACATTTAAAAAATCACAATATTCAAATTCAGAAAAAGTAGATATGAATGAAAAGAAATTAGCAGATTCAGGCTATGGCCAAGGTGACATATTGGTAAATCCAATACATATGGCATCTATTTACTCAGCATTTGCGAATAATGGAAATATGGTAAAACCATTTATAGAATATAAAAATGAAAATAAAATGAAAAGAACATATTTAAAGGAAAATGTATTTACATCAGATGCTGCAAATACTGTAAAAAATGACTTAATTCAAGTTGTAGAAAATCCAGAAGGAACAGCAAATGATATGAAAGTACCAGGTGTTACAATTGCTGGAAAAACTGGAACAGCGGAACTTAAAAATTCAAGTACAGATACAGAAAGTGGTACATTAGGATGGTTTGACTGCTTTACAGTTGATTATTCTGCTAACAATTCAAATGTAGATGATATGCTTATTATAGGAATGGTAGAAAATACTCAAAATAATAGTAGTGGTGGAAGCCATTATGTAATAAAGAAAATAAGAAGTTTATTTGTCAAATAAGACAAGAGTGAGACAAGAGCAGGACAATAGGGACAGAAGCAAATCTGTCTCATTTTTTGTCGAAAAATGTAAAATAAAAATTCTCACATACCCTTTTGTTATTTTGTTAAATATGATATAGTATAATAGATAATAAAATTAAGAGGAAAAATTATGAAAAAAATATTATTAGTAGAAGACAATGAAACAATAGTAATGGGCCTAAAATATTCACTAGAGCAAGAAAACTTTCAAGTAATATCAGCAAAAAGTGTAGCAGAAAGTAAAGAAAAAATAAAACAAGAACAAATTGATATAGTATTATTAGATGTATCTTTGCCAGATGGAAATGGTTTTGACATATGCAAAGAAATAAAAGAAAAACAGGATATACCAGTAATCTTTTTGACAGCACAAGATGAAGAAACAAGTGTAGTACTAGGTTTAGATTTAGGAGCAGATGATTACATAGTAAAACCTTTTAGAACTAGAGAATTAGTATCAAGAATAAAATCAGTTTTACGAAGATATGGACAAAAAGAAGAAAATAACAATATAATTCAATATAAAAATATCAAGATAGATACAATATCAGCAAAGGTATACAAGTATAATCAAGAAATAATTTTTACGAGTTTAGAGTATAGAATTTTGCTTATGTTATTTACAAATCAAAATAAATTAATCACAAGAGAACAACTGTTAGAAAAAATATGGGATATTGCTGGGAATTTTGTTAATGATAATACTTTAACAGTTTATATAAAAAGAATTAGAGAAAAATTAGGTGATGAATCAATTATTAAGACTGTTAGAGGACTTGGGTATAGAATAGGGGATTAAAATGAAACATTTAAGAAACAAAAATATAAAATATTTAATATTACCAATAATACTATTAACAATAGCAGCAAGCATAATTATAACAATTCAAACATATATGCAATACCAAAAGGTAACAATTATTGCAAACCAAAAAATTGCAGACATAATAGGAACAATGTTAAAAGAAAAGCCAGAGATAGATACTAGAAAAATAATAGAAATATTAAATTCAAACCAAAATACTGAAGAATATAAAAAGGGACAAGCCGAACTTGCAAAATATGGAATTGACACAAATGAAACAAATTCTATAATATCAGTACAAAATCAAATGAAACAAAATTTAATATCAAACATTATATTAATTATAATTTTTAGTATTTTATGTATGGGTATTTTTTTAGTGTATTTGAAAAAAAGAGATAAAAAAATAAATCAAATTACACAATATATAAATGAAATAAAAAACAGAAAATATGACTTAGATATAAACGAAAATAGCGAAGATGAACTAAGCAACTTAAAAAACGAACTATACAAAATTACAGTTATGTTAAAAGAAGAAAGCGAAACATCAAAAAAAGACAAAGAAAATTTAAAAATGTCTGTTGAAGATATATCACATCAATTAAAAACACCACTAACATCAATAACAATAATGCTAGACAATTTAAAAGATAATCCGAGCATGGAAGAAAGCACAAAACAAAAATTTATATTTGAAATTAGCAAACAAATAGATTGGATAAACTGGCTTGTTATATCAATGCTAAAATTATCAAAATTAGATGCAAATGTTATAAAATTTAATGAAGAAAAAATCAACTTAAAAAAATTTATAGGTGAAATAATCAGAAACTTAGAAATACCAATCGAAATAAAAAATCAACAAATTATTATTAAAGGAGACGAAAAGGCCTCATTTTTAGGTGACTATAAATGGCAACAAGAAGCGGTTACAAATATTATTAAAAATTGTATTGAACATAATGAAGAAAATGGAAAAATTTATATAAAATATGAAGAAAATACCTTGTTTACAAAAATAGCAATAAGAGACGAAGGAGAAGGAATGACAAAAGAAGATTTAAAACATATTTTTGAAAGATTTTATAAAGGTCAAAATTCTTCTGAAAATAGCGTAGGTATTGGACTTGCATTGGCAAAAAATATTATTGAAAAAAATAATGGCATGATAAGTTGCAAGTCAGAGCTTGACAAAGGTACAGAGTTTGTGATTAAGTATATGAAGTAATAAAAATATAAGAAAATATAGGAGAAACAAATGAAATATAATGAAATGAAACAAGCAGTAAATTTATTGGCTGAAGAATGGAATTTAGGAAAAAGAGAATCAGAAGCAGAAGGAAATATTTGTGCATGGATATATTTAATTGATTTATTAGAAGAAAGTGAAAAAATTGTAACATATAAAGATGGAAAGAAACTTGTTGGATTTTGTGGATATTCAAATAAAAGCTCACATAGAAGATTAATAAAAAGAAAAATATACAAAACAATAGGCAATATATTGCGAAAAAGTAAAAAAATTAAAGATAAAGAAGGATTTAATCAATATGAGAATAATTATGATTATGTACCAAAAGAATTAGAAAATTATTTTGATGGAGAAGTTTCCATTCTTATAGTAGATAAAAATTTTAGAGGACAAAAAATAGGTGAAAAATTATTGCTTGAAGTGTTTAAGATGGCTAAAAAAGATAATATGAAAAACTTACAAATACTAACAGATGAATCATGTAATTATCATTTTTATGAAAAATGTGGATGTAAAAAAATTTATGAAACAATAATAGAAGATATAGAATATGGAAAATTAGAAAAAAATACGGATGAAAAAGCATTTATATATGAAAAAATACTATAAATTAAAATGGAGAAGCAAAATGAAAAAAGATAGCAAAAATTTAATTGAATTATTAAAATATTATAAAAAATATAAATTTCTTTCAATAGGAGTAATAATATTGAGTTTAGCATATGCTGGAATATCATTATTATCACCAATATATGAAGGAAAAATGCTTGGATTCTTTGAAGACTTTGACAAAACTAATATAATAAAAATAGCATTATTTTTATTAATATTAAGAATAATTATAGAAATAGTAACAAACCTGTGGTCTAGATTAGTATTAAAATTAAATGGAAAAGTAAATTTTGATTTAAAAAGAGATATGTTAGAAAGTTTGACAAACTTTGAAGTAAAGAATTTTGATAACACAAATTCAGGAATTTTTATTTCAAGATTAAATAAAGATACAACAGAATTATCAGAATTATTTGATTATATAACAGATGACTTATCTGGAATAATATTAAATGTAAGTTTTATAGTTTATGTATTATATCTTAATGCATATTTAGGAATATTTTTAATTTTAAATATAATATTAGTATATATGTTAACTTCAAAAAAATTATTCTATTATAAAAGAGTAAAAAAAGATTATAAGGAAAAAGACGAAAAAACTGTTGGATTATATACAGATATTATAAGAGGTATAAGAGAAATAAAAAACTTAAATCTAAAAGAAATAGTTTTAAAAGAAACTAATGCAAAACAGTTAGAAACTATAAAAGCAGAAATTAAAACTACACATACTAGAAGGACTTGGAACAGATGGATTGCAGTATTTCAACATATTTTAGACTTTATATTCGTTTTGCTATCAATACATTTCATTATGAACAATACACTTCAAGTAAGTTCATTTTTGATAATTTTCTTATATAAAAATAAGGTTTTAAATTTGATAAATTATATATCAGAAATAAGAGAAAAATTAGCAGATGGAAAAGTTTCATCATCAAGAGTTTTTGATATAATTACATATAAGTCTTTTGTTAAAGAAAATTTTGGAACATTAAAAGTAAATAATATAAAAGGAAATATAGAATTTAAAAATGTAGATTTTCAATATAACTCAAACAAGTTATTTGAAAATCTTAACTTCAAAATAGAACCAAATAAAATGATAGCAATTGTAGGAAAAAGTGGAGAAGGAAAATCAACAATTTTAAAATTAATTAGTAAAGGATATAGTGTAGATAGTGGAAAAGTTTTAATAGATAATTATAATATAAATGATTTATCAGAAAAAACAATAAAAGATAATATTTCTATTGTTTCACAATCACCATATATTTTTAATTTATCAATAAAAGATAATATAAAATTGGCAAATCCTGATACGACTGATGAGGAAATAATCGATGTTTGTAAAAAGGCACAGATTCATGATGTTATAGAATCTATGGAAGATGGTTATGACACTCTTGTTGGAGAAAATGGAGTGATTCTAAGTGGTGGACAAAAGCAGAGAATAGCAATTGCAAGGGCACTAATAAAAAAATCAAAAATAATTCTATTAGATGAAGCAACAAGTTCTTTGGATAATAGTAATCAAGAAAAAATCAAAAATGTTATTAAAGAATTATCAAAAGACCACACTGTTATAATTGTAGCACATAGATTAAGTACAATAGTTGATGCGGATAATATTTTTGTGGTTGACAAGCATAAAATATGCGCTTCTGGTACACATATAGAATTAATGAATAATTGTGAAGAATATAAAAATTTATATGAAATAGAAGAATAAAAGATGGAGTAACAAATGGAAGAAAATAAACTAAAGAGATTTAATAAGATATTTCCATGGTATGATGGACTATCAGGGGATTTATTATTTTGGGTTGCAATAGACTCATTATTTTTAACAGTAGTAAAAAACTTTACAGCATCACAAATAGTATCTCTAACATCAATATCAATGATAATAAATATTTTATTGCAAGTACCATTACTTAAAATAATACACAAAATAGGAAATACAAAATCAGTTAGGTTAGGGTCATTTCTATTATTAATATCAAGTATATTATTAACATTTGGTAAAAATTACATAACAATCGTAATTGGAAAAATATTTTACGAGATGGCATTTACATTTCAAAATATGATAAATGCAGTGTTAAAAAATAATTTAGAATTGCAACACACGGAAAACGAATATATAAAATATAGAACAAAAGCAAATACAATATATGCAGCTGTGACAATGATTATATCGTTTGTAGCAAGTATAATGTTTAATATTAATAACTATTTGCCAATGATAGGCTGTATTACATTTTGTGTAATATGTTTTATATTATCTTGGTATATGGTAGACTATTCAAAAGATAATAAAAATAAATTAGAAAAAAATAAAGAAATAGGTAAAGGAAAAATTAAATACACAAAAATTATAATATTCATACTACTTTCATATGGATTATGTTATCCAATGGTAAATTCTGGACAATCTAATGGAAAACTATTTATTCAACAAGAATTATTAAAATTATATGATGTTGAAAAAACATCACTAGTAATTGGTGCAATATTATGTGTGTCAAGGATAGTAAGATTATTATCAAATATAAAATTTGACAAAATACATAAAAAATATGAAGACAAAGTAGGAATAATGCTTCCAGTGGGATTATTAATATCATTGATTTTAATGCTTATTGGTTATAATGTATCTAATATGCCAGTAATGAAATTTGTGATTATGGGGCTTGGATATGTAATTATACTTTTCATAAGAGATCCTTTTAAGGTGTATATGCAAGATTTGGCTTTAAAAAATACTGATAAAAATAGACAACAAACATTATTAACAACTATGGAGTTATCAAGAAAAATTGTGAGAACAATAATAAGTTTGAGTTTTACGACAATACTGTTAAAATACCCAATGGTATTAGTAATAAGTATTTTAACGGTTTTATCAATAATAGAAATTTTTGTAAGTATATATTTGTATAAAATTATAATAAATAATAATGAAAAGGAACAAGAAAATGAATTATAAAAAAGAATATAAAAAATATCTTACATCATCAATATTAGATACCGCAAATAACAAAATAGCAAGTAGTTCACTGATAACTGCATTTGCAGTATATTTAGGACTATCAGACTTAGCGATTGGAATATATGCGGTATTAGACACAATAACAAATGTGCTACAAATATTAGCAGCACCACTTTTTTCAAAAATAGGACAATCAAAATTGGTAGTATTATCAAATTATACTATATACAGATTAGCGTCAGTTGGTTTTGCTTTTATACCATTTATATCAGATAATATAACTGTTAGAACAATATTCTTTTTCATATTTGCATCAATATATGCAGTAACAGGAGAAATGGGATATATAACATTTGTAAATTGGAGAATGACACTAGTAAAAAAAGAAGACAGAACAAAATTTGCTTCAAGTAAAAATATGATAAAAAATACAGTTGTTATGGCATTTAGTTTATTTATGGGAGTTATATTAGATAAGTTTAAAGCAAATGGATATGAATTAAACGGATTCTTAATATTATTTGGGATAGTCTTTATTATAGCATTTATTGATATTATGATAAGGATAAATACGTATAAACCTGAGATAGAAGATAAGCCCATTACAATTAAAGAATCTATATCAAGACCTGCAAAAGATAAATCGTTTAAAAAAGTACTAATTACTGCAGGAATTAATAGATTTGCATTAGGAATTGGAACAATGTACTTAAATGTGTATTTACTTAGGTATATACATATAAATTATGTATATTACAGTATTTTAAATATAGTAATAAATTTGTCAGATGCATTATTTAGTAAATTTTGGGCAAGAAAAGCAGATGGCAGAGAATGGAAAAGAGTACTTATTCCAAATGGCATATTATATATAATTTCTTTTATATTATTATTTGTGTTTAAAGCTAACTATGTAATATATTTATTACCGATAATATATGTTTTTATGGGGTGCGCAAATAGTGCTTATGACATATACGATAATGTTGCTATATATGAGAGTTCAAAAGAAAATTATCAAACTTCATATGTAACATTTGAGAGATTTATAGAAGGAATTGTTACAGCAATAATTCCAATACTATCTTATACAGTATTTAAAGAAAATGAAAATATTATATCAACTACTTTTCTTATAGCAATAATAGTGTATATAGTATTTATTGTATATATAAACAAAAATATGATTAAATAAAGATTTTAATAAAATATATATTAATAAGGAAGAGGTAAAAAATGAACATAGGAATAGATATAGATAATGTAATATCAAAATTTGATGAAGCATTGGAAGAAGAATTTTTAAAGCATGATAAAGAATTAAGAAATACAGGAATCATTGACCCAAATAAACATATGACTGAGGGAATGTTTGATTGGTCTGAAGAAGAATTATGGCCATTTTATCTAGACAATGTTGAAAGAATAGCTAAAAACTTAGGAGTAAAAGAAGGTGCAAAAGAATATATTGAAAAATTAAAAGAAGATGGACATACTATTGTAATTATTACAGGTAGGGATAATGGAGAATACTCAGACCCATATAATATGACAAAGAAATGGTTAAGAGAAAAAGAGATACCATATGATAAATTAATTTTTACAAAATATAAAAAAGAAAAGGCAGAAAAATGTATAGAAAATGGTATTGATGTAATGATAGATGATTCTAATAGTATTTGTAGAGAATGTTATAAAAAAAATATAACTACACTTATAATGGACAAACCTTGTAATAGAGAAGAAAAAGAAATTACAAGAGTTTATAATTGGAAAGAAATTTATGAATTTATTACAAACTATAAAAAAGAAAAAGTTAATGTAATATTAGATACAGACATGGATACTGAATGTGACGATCATTTTGCACTTGCATATTTATTAAAAAACCAAGATAAATTTAATATTGATGCGATAACAATAGCACCGCATTCACACGATGAGATTGAAGAAACTATAGCAGAGGCAACGGATAAAAGTTATAATGAAATACTTAGAATATGTAATTGGCTAAATTTTGAAACTAAAAATAAAGTGTTTAAGGGTTCAATAGATTATATTTGTAATAGATATAATGAAAATAATGATGCAGTTAATAAAATTGTTGAAATTGCAAATACAAATAAAAAAACATATATATTAGCAATTGGACCGATTACAAATATTGCACTAGCAATAAAAAAATCACCAGACATTATAGAAAAGATAGAAATAATTTGGACAGGTGGACATAGCTTCTTAAATAAAAATAACATAGAATGTAATTTTAGACATGATGTACAAGCTATCAGAGAAGTATTTGAATCAAAAGTAAAATTGACAGTAATTCCAGGTAAAAATGTTGCTTCAAATCTAATGATTTCTAAATATGAATTAGAACATTTCTTAAAAGGAAAAAGTGAATTATGTGATTATTTGTGTCAAAGGTTTGTAAATGATACATATCATGAAATAAAAGAAAGAAGAGTTATTTGGGATATAGATGTTATTGCATATATGATAAATAAATCTTGGTTTGAAACAGAAGAAGTCAGTTGCCCAATTATAAAAGAAGATACATCATATGAATTAACGGAAAATAGGCATAAAATTACATTTGTTAATGATTTAGATCCGAATAAAATATATAAAGATTTATTTAAAAAATTAACAGAGCAAAATAATATAATTTAAAGAGAAAAAAGTCTGAGACATAATTGTAAAATTATCATAATGGTTTGAAATAAAATAAAATAAAGGAGAAAATAATATGGACAATATAATATTAGATACAGATACATATAATGAATGTGATGACCAATTTGCTCTTGCATATTTATTAAAAAATCAAGATAAATTCAATATTGAAGCAATTACAGTAGCACCTTATTCGCATAGTGATAGAAAAGAAACAATAGAGGAAACAACAGAAAAGAGTTATAACGAAATATTAAAAATATGCAATTGGTTAAATTTTGAAACAAAAAATAAAGTATTTAAAGGTTCTTTAGATTATATATGTAATGGATATAACAAAAATAGTGATGCAGTAAATAAAATTATAGAGATTGCTAACAAAAATGAAAAATAATAGAGAGTTTAATTTTAGACAAGATGTACAAGCAGTTAGAGAATTATATGAATCAAAAGTTAAATTAACAGTGATTCCTTGCAAAAATGTGGCATCTAATTTAAAAACTTCAATATATGAATTAGAACATTTTTTAAAAGGAAAAAATGAAGTATGCGATTATTTATGCCAAAGATTTTATAATGATACATATCATGGAATACAAGAAAGAAGAGTTATTTGGGACATAAGTGTTATTGCATATATGATAAATAAAACTTGCTTTGAAACAGAAGAAGTCAGTTGCCCAATTATAAAAGAGGATACATCATATGAATTATCAGAAAATAGACATAAAGTTACATTTGTTAATTATTTAGATGCTGATAAAATTTATAAGGATTTGTTTAACAAATTTGTACAATAGATGAGAAGATTAAAGAAAAGGGAGGAGTGTAAAAATATGAAATTAACAGTGGAAAAAGCAAGAGAAATGTTAGAAGAAGCAAGAAAAAAAGCATCAGATGATCACTGGATAAACCACTCAATTTGTGTGGGAGATTCAGCAGGAAAAATAGCAGAAAAGTTAAACTTAGATGTAGATTATGCAAAAATATTAGGGTATATACACGATATAGGAAGATCTGTAGGAGATGGAAAAGACCATGTAATGCAAGGATACAACTATCTTAAAGAATTAGGATATGATGATGAATATGCAAATATTTGTCTAACACATTCATATTTAAACAATGATGTTTATTGTACAGCAGGTGGAATTCCAAGAGATATACCATTTAGAACAGAATTTATTAAAAATCATGAATATACAATATATGAAAAAATAATAAATTTATGTGATTTGATGTGTACTGATATTATTATGACTGTTGATAAGAGGTTGATAGATTTAATAATTAGAAAGGGTGCACATGAAAATACACAATATCATATAAAAGAAACTTATAAATTAAAGCAATATATTGATGAACAATTAGGATTTAATGTTTATGATTTATTTCCTAGTATAAAAGATAATTTGTAAAATATATAATAAAAAATAATATAGGATAAAGAAAAATGAATGAAGAATTAACAGTAAAAAAGCAACTAAAAATATCTATACCAATAGCTTTAGAATATTTTATAAATACATTAATGACATTAGTAGATACAATTGTTGTAACTAGACTGGGAACGAATGCTGTAGGTGCAATAGGAGCAGCGGGAGTAATAATAGATATAATGCAAATGAGTATAATGGCTTTAAATATTTCTAATACAGCATTACTTTCAAAAACAATAGGAGAAAACAACACAGAAAAAGCTAAAAAAATAACAGGAAATTCAATATTAATAACATTAGTAATATCAATTATAACAATTATAGTTGTATATTTTATAAATCCACTATTACCAGGACTTTTTAATGTTGATAAAATTTGTACTACATATATGTTAATAAGATTAATAGGATTTATTCCAAATGCTATGGTTACAGTCCTTACAGGACACCAAAGGACAATAGGAAAACAAGGAATGATAATGACATTAAAAATTATAGCGGTAATCTGTAATTTGATTTTAGACGTAATAGTTGTAAAATTAGGAGGTGGAGTAGCTGGAGTAGCATGGGTTACAATAAGCATTGATACAGGGCTTTGTATTTATTTAATATTAAAATCGAACTCTACTATAAAATATAAATTTGATAAAGAAATATCTAAAAAAATATTGAAATTATTTAAATGGAATTGTATGGAAAGATTAGCATCAAGAATAGATAAATTTATATTTAATATTTTAGTATCAAGAATTGGACCTACTGAATATGCAGTACATGTAATTGTAATACAAATAAGAGATGTATCACAAGCATTTATACAGGGACTTGGTGATGGCATTTCAATAAGTATTGGAATAGAATCTGGAAGAAAAGACCAAGAAAAAATGAAAAATGCTAAAAGTGTAGGAAGAAAATTAATAAACATATTTTCCGTTATAGTTCCAGTTTGTACAGTAATTATTGCTATTATAATTGCAGATATATCATTTAAAGAAAATGAATTATGGGTAATTTTTTATTCTGTATTGCCATTATTAATAATAGGACAATATGAAGAAATAAGTGGTATGTTTTATTGTGCAATACTTAGAGGAACTAGAGAATTTAAATTTTTAGCACAAAGAAATTTTATTACATCATTAATAAAAATTGTAGTTGCAACGATTTTGTCATATACTGTGTTAGGAATTAAAGGTGTATGGATTGCATATGCAGTTTATTGTATAGCACAAAAACATTTATCAAAACATAAATACCTAAATATAGAAAAACAAAATAAACAAATAAGTATTATGGATAGTTAGTTATTTGATAAAAGATAAAGAAAATAGATATGGAGGAAATATGAGAATTGCTGAGAAAAGGGATATAGAAGAACTTTCAAAATTACGAGTTTTACAACAAAGAGAAGACTGGAAGGAAGATTATCCAGAAGGAGAAGATAAAAGACTTTATGAAGTAACAAAAAAATTTCTAATTAGACATTTAAATGAAGATATAATTTTTTTTGTAGAAGAACAAGAAAATCATATTATAGCTACATGTGGCTTACAAATCATAAATTATATGCCTCAGTGTGCAATCAGTGGAAAAGAAGGATATATTTGTGATGTATTTACATTATGTGAATATAGAAAAAAAGGTATTCAGACAAAATTAATAGGCGAATGTATAAAATTTGCAAAAAAACAGAATTTAGAAATTTTGAAACTTTGTAGTGATAATCCAGAAGCGATTTCTATCTATAAAAGCTATGGATTTGAGAGTGATCCATTAATGATGGAATATTATTTAAAATAGGAGAAAAAATGTTGTTAAGTAAAGAAAAAATAAAAGAAGCATTGGAGTACTATTCTATAAAAGATATAGATTACTATGAAAAATGTAATAGATGTATAGATGAAACTAATAATAATAAAAAAATATATGATAAAACAAATGAAATATATGAAATCTTATATATTGATAAAACAGAAAAGTTTAGAGAACTATGGGAAGAAAAAAATATAAATATATTATTTGGAGAAAACGTAAATCCATTTATAACAAGTGTGTTGCTATTGTTGGGATTTGAGTATCATAAGAAGAATATTAGCAAATATAATTTTGATAATGAACAAATAGAAATTCAAAAACAAAGAGTAAAAGAATGTTTATTAAATGACATTCTAATTAAACATTATGAAGGAATCCGAATTTCACAAATGTTATGGGGAACATATTTTATAAATGCAAGATTAATAGAATGTGGAAGATTGCAGTTTGAACCAACTACTAACAATAATGTTAAAATACATATACCAGCAGGAAAAAAACTTGATATAGAAAAAGTAAAAGATTCATTACTAAATTCAAAAGAATTATTAAAAAAATATTATAATATAGAAAATCCGAAATATATTTGTGAATCATGGTTATTAAGTAAAGAAATATCAACAATGTTAGATGAGAAGTCTAATATAAAAAAATTTCAAGAACTTTTTGAAATACAGAGTTCTAAAAATGGAATAAACGATGTATTGAATTTTGTATTTAATTTAAAAAAATGTGATAATTATCATCAATTACCAGAAACAACTAGATTACAAAAAAGTATAAAAGAATTTTTGATAAATAATGGAACAATATATGAAGGATATGGGGAGTTAAAAGAATGAAATTATATGTAATAAGACATGGACAAACAGATTGGAATGTGGCAGGAAAATGCCAAGGAAGAACAGATATAGAATTAAATAGTACAGGAATTGAACAGGCTAAGAAAGCAAAAACACAATTAAAAGACCATAAAATAGATTTGATAATATGTTCACCATTAAAAAGAGCAAGAAAAACTGCGGAAATAATAAATGAAGCAATAGATTGTAAAATTATAAGTGATGAAAGAATAATAGAAAGAAATTGTGGAAATATAGAAGGAACAACAAAAGAGGAATGGCCTAGTATAGTAAATGAAGATATAGATATAATAAATAACTATAATTTAAATTGGAATAAGCTGAAAGTAGAACCTATACAAAATGTATGTAAAAGAGTATGGAATTTATTAGATGAAATACAAGAAAAATATAAAGATAAAAATATTTTGCTAGTTACACATGGCGGAACTTGTAGAGCAATTAATGCATATTTTAACGGAATAAGTGAAGAAGGAATTGTTGTTAGTGCAAAAATAAAAAATTGTGAAATTAGAGAGTACCAATATAAAAACGGAAAAATAGGAGAAAACAAATGAAACGATTATTACGAATAGCAAGTAATTCAGCAATATTTTCGTTTATACCAATATTATCTTGGTTTTGTCTAGGACTATTAGTAGATAAAAATTTAGTAAATGTATTTACATTAACATATCCATTGCAATTTATATGGGCATTATTAAAATCAATATTTGCAACAGGACCCAATATAAGTAAAGAAAAGGATAAAGATGAAAATGCAGTTTTATCTGGAATGACAGCTGGAATAATAGTAGGGCTAATAATATTTGGATTATTTGCAATAAATGTAAAAAAATATGTGGAATTTATGAATATGGATTTTGAAACATACAAAGAATTTGCTGTATATTCTATATTACAATTATACATTCAGCTAGTTTTTTCTTTTGTATTAGAAAAATTATATTTTGCTGGAGAAGAGAAAAAAGCAAATAAATATTGTATACAATTAAATTTATTAAATTTTATTGTATTAATACTAACTGCTATATTTACGAAAAACAAAACAATTATTGTTGCAATTACATTAATATCAATAGCTATTTACACATTAATAGTCACAATAAAACAGTACAAAAAATTTAAATTCAAGTTACATATAATAAAATATATAAAATATGAATCAGTAGAAATTGTAAACAATATATTGTTTTTTTTAATTTTCTTATTTGGATTAAGCAATGCATTGGAATTTGGAGAAAAATATACTGTTGCACTAAATTTTGTAGCATTAATAACAGATACACAATGGGATTCATTTGAATCAATTTCAACTGTTGCAAAAATAGATATAAGTAAAAATGAATTTAATTATAAAGAACACAGAAATAATGCTTATAAATTAGAAGGTGTTTTATTGGCTACAATATTTATTATGTTATTAATTTCATATAGATTTTATGAATTAGATTTAGGAATAACATTAATATATCTAAGTTTTGAGTTAATTAATTTTAGCATATATCCAGTATATAAAATAAAAACTTGTTACTTGCAATTAACAAAATTTGCTAAAGAAATAACAACAAACAAAATTACTGCAGGAATATTAAGGATATTTATATCATTACTAAAAACACCATATTGTACTGGAATTGGACAAGTGACATCTTCGTTGTATCAATTTTTGACGGTTAATATTATATTTAACAAAAATTTTGCAATAGATAAAACAGGAAAGGTATTAGAAAAATGAAAAAAATATTAGTTAGCGATTATGATCAAACATTTTATTTAAATGATGAAGATATTGAAAAAAATAAAACAAGCGTAAAAAAATTTAGAGATAAAGGAAATATATTTATATTTGCAACTGGACGTTCTTATATGGATTTTATGAAAAAAGCAGAACAATATAAATTGAAATGGGATTATTTAATAATTAATCATGGAGCAACAATATTAGATAAAAATAATAATGTTATTTTAAATTATACAATAGATAATAATATAATAAATAATATTGAAAAAGATTTAGAAATCGAAAAAACAATAAAATATTTTTGCTGTAATTTAGAAAATAGCAGAACTAATTTTAATGATAAAGATTTAACAAAAATTCATGCTAAATACGAAGAAGATGAAGCAAAACAAATTAATTCTTTAATAAATGAGAAATATGCTAAATTTGTGAATAGTTATTTTGTATCAGGAAATGCTGTTGAAATAATATCAAATAAAACAACTAAATCACATGCTATAAGTAAAATAGCACAGATAGAAAAAATTACTCCGGATAGAATCTATACGGTTGGTGATGGCTATAGTGATATAGAAATGATAAAAAATTATAATGGATATTGTATGGAAGAATCTGTACCAGAATTGATGGAAATTTGTAGTGGAAAAATTGTAAAAAGTGTTAGTGAATTAATAGAAAAAATATAGGAGAAAACTATGAAACTAAAATCAGAAGCAAATATAATAATAGCGATTGATGCATTAAAGAAAATAATGATTATATTTTTAGGCCCATTTTTAACAGCATATTTTATAAAAACTTCATCAGAAAGTATTATAGATTTATCAATTTATTATATATTTTCATATATTCTATTGGGAATAGGAAGCTTTATAGTAGCTAGTATAGTAAAAAATAAATTTAGAATAGGGATGTTTAGGATAGGTGTCATAATAAGCTTTATATATATTATGACAATAGTTATTTTAAAAGATAAAGTTGTAGATCATTTGGGGTTAATATCTATATTATATGGAATTTCACAAAGTACATATTGGTTTCCATATAACTTATTTGTTATAAACAAAATAGATAACCAAGAAAGAACGGATTATACAGTTAAGAAAAACATTATTGTGTCAACAGTTGGAGTACTATGTCCAATTTTACTTGGAACAATAATTACTGCTACAAACTTTGAGCTAACAGCAATAATTATATTAATAATATCTTTAATACAAATAGTTTTGTCATTTATGCTTACACCAGAAAAAAATATCAATACTTTAAAAAAATATAACTTATTGGATTCATTGAAAAGAATAAGAAAAAATAAACAAATAAAAAAGATGTTTTTAGTAGAATTTTTAATTGGATTTAGTATAAGTGATGGTGCACTTGGTACATTAATAACAATATTAATATTTAATGTATTTAAAACCAACATGAATTTAGGGATAATATCATCAATTTCTACGGTTTTATCAATTATTACAATTAAATTATATGGAAAATATAGTAAAAATAAATCAGACAAAAAGGCATTAATAATATCAAGTATTATTCCGGTAATATCTGTATTTATTGTACTAATGAATACAAATAATATAACAATCATAATTTATAGTTTTTGTTATGAAATATTTGTAAATGGAATACTAAGCCTTTCAAGAACAATACGTTTATTTAATATGTCAGATAGTAGTATAATTCAAAAGGATGACCAATCTGAATTCTTTTCTCTTAGAGAAGGAATTTTAAATTTAGGAAGAATAGTAAGCTATACAATTTTATTAATAGCAGGAATTAGTTCTAATGTTGTGACGTTGAATTTTGCTTTGATAATTCTTACATTATCAATACCATTAATGGGATACATTTTGAAAGATATAGAAAAATTTGAAGGGGAAAAAAATGGAACAAGTAAATAGAAAATATATAGCAATAATAGCATTTTTAAGAAAATTTATGAGTGTATTCTTTTCATTATTTTTTAACATATACATATTAAAAATAGTAGATAATGATTTGAATTTTATATTAAAATACACAGTTTATTCAGTATTTCTAGGAATGTTATTAGAATACATATTACTAAAAATAATAAATTCAAGAAATGCCAGTTATATATATAGACTAAGCTTTGTGTTAAGTGCAATAAGCATTTTTGTATTAATAATATTCAAAGAAAATATTGTTAAACATATATATTTATTTAAAACTTTAGACACAGTAAGAGTTTTATTTTATTCTGTACCATATGAACTTATGATAATAGGTTCAAACACAAATAAATCAATGAGTAGTTATTTAGCTAACTTAAATATACTTGAAAATATTACAGCAATATTAACACCTATGTTTTCAGGATTTATAATAGGGAGATTTTCATATAATGTATTATTTATAATCTTAGGATTAGAAACAATATTAATTATTGCTATATCAATGAAAATCAAAGATTTTACAGTACAAGATAATAAAATGAATATCAAAGAATTTTGGGAAATTGTCAAAGAAAAGCCCCATCTAAAAGCTATATATAAATGTATGTTTTTTAGAAGAATATCAGCACAAGGAGCAATGACAGAATTATTACCAATTGTATTATTTTTAAGATTAGGTACAGAAGTGAGTTTTGGAAACTATAATACATTATTTGCAGTAATATCAATTATTTCTTTGCAAATATTAAAAATGATAAACAATAAAAAAATTAATAAGAAATTTTATCCATATATGGCTATTATTATATTCATTTCGTCATTATTTGTAGTATTTAATGCAAGTTTTGTAACTCTATTAATTTATTATATATTAATGAATTCATTTGGAACAATAATAGAATCAGAATCTTGTAGTGCAGTATATGCCGCAACTAAGGTGGATGGATTAGAAAAATATAAAAAAGAGCATATGGTAATATTTAATATCTGTATGTTTGTAGGACAAGTTATAAGCTATAGCCTAGTATATGTTTTATATAATTATTTTTACAATATAAATATACTTTCAATAACAATTTCAATATTAATGTTTTTCTTGATAATTGCAGCAATTTATTTAAGAAAGACAGAACAATATTTATATGAAAATATGGAATAAATTTTAAAGAACTAATAAAGATTATAAAAGGAGGACTAATGAAAGAATTTATATCGATACTAATAAGTTTCATATTCATGGGAATAGCAGAAAGCATAGACTCAGCATTCAACAACGCAATCAGTATAGATGCAATAGTAGTATGTGGAAGCTTATTTTCAATAGACTTAATATTAAAATCATTAAGTGAAATGGGGACATATACATATAGAACAGCAAGAAAAGACGAAACATCATATTTAATTGTAAATGTAGTAGTAAGTTTTGTATTGGGGATAATAGTATTTTTAGGAAGAAATTATATAGTAAATATTTTTGGATTAACAGATATTCAAAAGGAATTGTTATCTGATATTTTAATATTATACATAGGTTATCTAGTTTTAGGAAGATTAGCAAATGCACTATTTGAGATGGTTAGGTTAAAAGGTGAACTAAAGCTTTATAGATACAGTTTAATTGTGTATTATGTTACATTAATAGGATTAGACTCAATTGCATATTTTACAACGCATAATTTAAAAATGCTATTTATAGCTACAATGATTTCTTGGATAATATCTATTATATATATGTTGAATAATTTAAAGTTAAAAATGAAATGGCCAGATAAAGAAGTGATAGAAAATGTTAAAAAATATGGAATACCAACTTCCTTGGAAAGATTATTTTCACGTATATTTGTTTTGATATATGGGGTAATAGCAAGTCATATGGAAACAGAAAAATATTCAATCCATACAGTATGTTATGCAATATGTATAAATTTAGAATTGATAACAAGTGCATATCAAGCAACATTAATGATAAAAATACCAACACATGAATCCTACCAAAAACAAAAACAAAGAATAATAGATATGAAAAAGGATGTTTTTTCAGTTATAATACTATTAAATTATGTATTTGCAGTGATATATCTATTATTACAACATGGGAGCTTACCATTGGCTAGTTGTTTTCCATATATTATTTTCTATACATTTGGAGTATTTGGTTTATATCATTTTGAAAATTATAGAACATTATGTATTATGCAAGGAAAACCTAAAATATTGTTATTAGGTTCTACAATAGGAAGTTTTATTAGAGTTTTAATCTGTTTAGTATTTTGTAAATCTGATATTGCTTTATTTGCCTTTGGATTAGTTAATTTTGTTGATTTTTATACTAGAAGTGTTGTTTATAGAATTGAATTGGAAAAATAGATTTAAATAAATAGTTTTAAATAAAGATGTTCATATTATTAATATTTTATAAATAAAATTATACTTAATATGCAGCATAAATCTATTTTTTTCAATCAAAACAAGCACTATTTACATAATGTTGATTTTGCTGCTAATATATGCTATAATAGAAATGTAACTATTGTAGAAAAATTCTGGTTGTAACCAGAAAAACAAAGGAGGAAATTATGGCAAATAAAAATTCAGAAAGGACAAGCTTGATGAAAAAAGAATTTATTAAACTGCGGGCTTCTGGAATGTCAATTCAGGATATTGCAAAAAAATACGGAATGACTGCTGGAAACATTTATTTTCATTTGCAGGAAATTGCAGATGAAAACCATGTAACGAGAGACGAATTACTCTTCGTCCCACAAAAACCACATATTATAAAAAGTACTTCAAAAAAATTACCGAAAGATGCAATATCACATGAAGAATTAAAAAAAGATTTTTCAGATATGCTGGAAAAAGTAGATAATATAATTGAAAAAATTGACACAACAATAGCAAATACGGAGGAAATCTATGATGAGTGATTTAAGAAGACTAAGAGGTAAACAGATATGGGTTTATATCAAACAAGGGGTGACAATTGAGGAACTGATAGAAAAGTATAAATGCAGTCAAGAAGATTTAGAGAAATACATGGAAAAGAATTTTGAAAAGAAAGCACGAGAAAGTATAAGACGGGAACTAGAAAAAAACGGTAAAAAAAGAGGCAACAATACTGCTACCATTGTTACTCAAGAAGAAATTTCCAAGACAACATTAAATGAACTTCACAAAAAAGGAAGACAAATGCAGGAGAAAAACGTAATGGTAATGAAAGAAAACAAAAAAGAGTCAGATGAAAGGAGTTTAGAAAAACTTAAAGATCGGGAAAATGCATTAGTAACAGAAATCTGCAACCAAGAAGTTGCTCATAAGAGCACACTTTCTAGCAAAAAGAAACTTTTTGACGAATTAGAAAATGAAAAAGAAAAGATATTAGAATTAAAAGGCATAATTCTGAAAAGGCAGAAAGCAGTAGACGAAATCTTTACCAAAATAGTAGAAATAGATGAAAAAATAATAACTGAATCCGAGGAACTATCAACTAATAAAAAAATCTTAAATGAAATACGAGAATACATAAAAGTTCTCGAAAAAGTTACAATTTTCATTTATGAAAACGGGGAAATCAAAGAAGAAGAAGCAGAGGTAGCAGAAGAATTACTTGGATTAGACGAAGTTTTTGATAGTCTTATACACAATGAACTAGTGGAAAATCTTTCTGTAAAGCAGATTCGCCAACTAGCAAAATTGATGGTGTTAACTGAACAAATGCAGAAACAAGGACAGAATTATGATTTAGTTTTTGAGTCAGAAATTGTTCAAAAAATATTTGAACAACTATAAGCCATAATAAAAAGTTAGAACTATGGAGATGTAAAAGTCTCCATAGTTTTTTATATTCTTAAAAGATTTCAAAAGTGACAAAATTTATAGTAAAAAAGTCACCTAAAAGTCACTTTCAAAAACTATACTAAATACAACAAAGCAAAAGCGTCCCCAATGAGACAAAAAAGAAAGTGAGGAAGAATATGGAAATATTAAGGGTAGAAAACTTGAACAAAATTTATGGAAAAGGAGAAAATCAAGTAAAAGCAGTAGACAATGTATCGTTTTCTGTACAAAAAGGAGAATTTGTAGCGATAATCGGAGCAAGTGGAAGCGGAAAGTCTACACTATTACATTTAATTGGTGGAGTAGATAGACCGACATCAGGGAAGGTTTTTATAGATGGAAAAGATATTTATACTTTAAATGATGATAATCTTGCTATTTTTAGAAGAAGACAAATTGGATTGATTTATCAATTTTATAATTTGATACCTGTTTTAAATGTGGCAGAAAATATTACTTTACCAACAAAGTTGGATGGCAGAGATGTTGATGAAAGAAGATTAAATGATTTATTAAAAACTTTAGGACTTGAAAAAAGAAAATATAATTTGCCTAATCAATTATCAGGTGGACAACAACAAAGAGTGTCTATTGGTAGAGCTATGATGAATGAACCTGCATTGATGCTTGCAGATGAGCCTACTGGAAATTTGGATTCAAAGGCAAGTGAAGAGATTATTTCATTATTAAGACTTTCTAATAAAAAATATAATCAAACTGTTATAGTTATAACACATGATGAAAAAATTGCATTAGAAGCGGATAGAGTTATAACAATTGATGATGGAAAAATTATTAAAGATGAAAGGACTGGAAAATAATGAAAGTTTTAAATGAATTAAGTGTTAAAGATTTAAGGCTAAATAAAAAAAGGTCAATTGTAATCATAATTGGAATTATTTTATCAACAGCCTTAATCTGTGGAGTAGCAGGGCTTATAACAAGTTTTCAAAAGACATTTGTAGAAACTGCAAAAAACAGTCAAGGAAATTATCATGCAATTTTTTATAATGTTCCAAAAGATGAGCTTAAATATATTGAAGAAAATAGAAGTATTGAAGACTACTATTTATCAGAAGAATTAGGATATAGTTATTTAACAAATGGAAAAACATCAACAGGAGAAGAAGAAAAGCCACTTGTTAATATTATTTCAATGAATGACAAGTTTTTAAATAATATGGCTATAAATATAAAAGATGGTAGATTACCAGAAAATGATAGTGAACTTGCAATTTCAACTAGAATAAATGAAAAATTTAAGACAAATTGCAAAGTTGGAGATACTGTAACATTAAATGTTGGAGAATTAAAAGGAACTTTAGAAAATCAAAATGCTAATTATTATGATGAAGAACAAATCAAAAAAACAGATGGAACAGAACAAACAACTGAAAATGAAATTGTTAACGTAACTTCAAAAACATATAAAATAGTTGGAATACTAGAAAGACCAACTGTTGCAATTGAACCTTATGAAGCAGACTGGTTTACAGTTATTACAAAAATGCAAACAATAAATAAAAAAGCAAATATAGCAGTTCTATATTCAAAACCAAATGATTATGTAAAAAATACAGAAAGCATAAACCAAATGGTAATCGCAAAATCTGGAACAAAAGAAAATGATTTTAATAGAGTTAGCGGGTTAGATAAAACATATAAAAGTTATAAATATAAGATAAAAATAAATAAAGAATTATTAGCATATCAAGGGGCAAGCTTAGATGATGAAACACTAAAGACAATTTATGGACTAGGAGCATTCATAATGGGAATTGTTCTAGTATCAAGTGTATTTGTTATTAGAAATGGGTTTGCAATATCAATAACAGAAAGATTAAAACAATATGGAATGCTTTCAAGCATTGGAGCAACAAAAAAACAAATCAAAAAAAGTGTTTATTTTGAAGGCTTTATATTAGGAATTATAGGAATACCTCTAGGAATTTTAAGTGGAATATTTGCAATTTATATATTAGTAAATGTAGTAAATTACATATTAAAAGATTATGTATCAAGTGGGACTTTACTAACATATGGAATATCATGGACTGCAATAGTTGTAAGTATAATTGTATCAATTGTAACCATATGGCTATCTTGTAGAAGGTCTGCTAAAAAGGCATCAAAAATAACACCAATTGAAGCAATAAGAAGTTCAGAAGATGTGAAATTAAAGGCTAAAAAAATAAAATGTCCAAAAATCATAACGAAAATATTTAAAACAGGTGGAGAAATAGCATACAAAAACTTAAAAAGAAGCAAGAAAAAATATAGAACAACAGTAATATCTATAATTGTCAGCGTAGTAATATTTATTGCAATATCAAGTTTTATACAATACGGATTCAAAATGTCAAATTCATATTACACAGAAAGAAATTATAATTATGTAGTATATGCATACACAACTGCATCACCTGAAGATACAGAAGAATTTGCGAAAGAACAAGCAGAAAATTTAAAAATGTTAACAGACATATCAAATTTACCAGATGTAGGAGATGTATCAATAAATAAAACCAATACATTTGAAATGAATATGGATGAAAAACATAAAGCAGAATTAACTGAATATGGAAAAAATATTAAAGCAAGATATTCAGAGTCAAATTCAAACCAAGAACAAATAGATAATGTAAATATTATTTCATTAAGCAAAAATGCGTATGATGCATATTTGAAAAAGATAGGTGGAGATTATGAAACATACAAAGATGGAGCAATTTTAATTGATAACAATATCAATTTGGATGAAAAAGGAAAGAAAATTCAAGGTAGCATGTACACTTGGAAAAAGGGAGATACTGTTACAGGAAAAATAAATGATAAAGAGTATAACATCAAAATAGTAGCCAAAACAGAAGAAAGACCAAATGGCGTTGAAAATTTATATAATACTAATGCATATTTTATTGTAAGTGAAGATTTTATAAATAAAACTGGATACATATCAGCAACTTTATGTGCACAATCAAATGATGCTGATAAATTAGATGCGGAAGTTGAACAATATAAAAAAGATAATAATCTTATTGATTCTAATTTGAATTCATTTAATTTGGAAGAATCAGTTAGAGCAGAAAATGCAGTTGTATTAGTTATCTCAATATTCTTATACGGATTTATTGGAGTAATTACTTTAATTGGAATAACGAACATTTTCAATACTATAACAACAAATATGAATTTAAGAAAAAAAGAATTTGCAATGCTTAAATCAATAGGAATGACCAAAAAAGAATTTAATAGAATGATTAGATTAGAGAGCATTTTCTATGGTGTTAAATCTTTGGTTATTGGTATTCCAATTGGATTGGTGTTATCTTATGGTATGTATAATGTATTTAAAAATAGCATGGAAATGGATTATGTTTTACCATATAAGGCAATTGCTGTTGCAGTTATATTTGTAGCTGTTGTTATTGGTATTATTATGAAATATTCTATGAGTAAGATAAATAAACAAAATATTATAGAAACTATTAGAAATGATAACATATAATATATTTTAAAAGATGCTTAATGTTTTAGGCTTCTTTTTCTTTACTTGACAATTTCCATAATTGGTTTTATACTATGTTTATTATATTTTTAGGCAATAGGAGATGAAAAAAGTTTGAAAAATATCATTTTAGACTATAAACAAGTAAATGAAAAATTAGACAATTTGGTTGAAAATAAAAATTTTATAGAATTAAATGATTTGGGTAAAACAGAATATGGTTTACCAATAAGGCATTTTGCAGTGGGTAATGGAAATAATGATGTAGTAATTACTCGGAGCGACACATGGAAGTGAAATAATTACAACAGATTTTGTGTTAAAATTAATGAGTGGTATAAATAATAATCCTCAAAATTGGAATAGTATTTTAAAAGAATTCAGGTTGCATTTAATTCCAATGCTTAATCCAGAAGGTTATTTAATTTCATCTTATGCAATAAGAAAATTAATACCTAGGGAAATGTCACAAGAAGAAGCTGAAAAAATTGCTAAAAAATATTATATTGCTTATAAAAATGATGATATCAATGAGAATATTGAAAAAGAACATTTAAAAATGTTTGAAAATATTGATTATACGTGTATTCCTAATGAATATGAAAATATAAAAAATTCATTAAAAGAAATTTTTGAAAAATATCCAGATTTACCTAAAAATTGTTTACATATATGGAGTGCAAATGCAAATGGTGTAGATATACAGGCAAATTCAAGTTATAATCCAAAAATATCTAAGATTTTTAATGATGAAGATATATATATGGAAGCTAGGAGGCATAATAATTTAAATATTTCACATCCTGGGCCAATAAATTGTCCGTTTGATAAAGAAAAGGGATTTAAAGTTGAAAAAGAAACATTGGCGATTACTAATTTATTAGATTCATTACAAGGACGTGGAAAATTATTTGCTTATATAAATTATCATAGTACAGGTGGACTTATATTTCAAAGACCATCAACAATACCTGAGGGAATGAAAATTAATAAAGAAGATATAGTAAAGAAACAAATAACTAATTATATGTTAGCAAAAACTTATCAAGATAAAACTTATAAAAATACAGGATTTGATGAAAATGGTAATAATAGAAGAGAAAATTCAAAATATAATATTTATACTAAGGAATCTAGCGCAACATCTAGTAATGATATTTTTAGACTTAATTATCCGCAGAACTTGCTTATAGAACTTTCAGGTATGGGAGGGAATCCAATTGCACCATATGGAGATATTAAAGGAAATTATACAAATGCTATAAACTCTAATTTAGATGCAGTTAAATACACTTTAGATGTTGCAAGCATTGCTCAAATGATTTCAGAAGCTACTTATCAAGTAATTAAAAAATATGAGCCTGATGTTAAGTATGAAATGTTAACTGGAGTTCAAGACATAATTTATAAAGAATTTTCAAAAAAAATTAAATCTTTACAAAATATTGAAAAGGAAGAAAATGAAGAATATGATAGATAATGAAATTACGGTTTTAATTAGTTCAGACAAGGCAATTTTAAAATTCCCTAAGTGTGCATTGGAAGTATCTGCATTTATTGGAAAAAATGGGTTAATATCAAATAAACAAGAAGGTGATGATTGTACACCTATTGGTAAATTTGATTTGGGTTTATTATTAGGAACACATGATAAGATTTTTAATAAAAATTATGATTATACTAAAATAAGTTCAGATATGTATTGGGTAGATGATAGCAATTCTATATATTATAATAAATTAGTTGATGTAACTAAAGTAGAAAAAGATTGGAATAGTGCGGAACATTTAATAGATTATCCAATTCAATATGAATATTTGGTAGAAATAAAAAGCAATCCAACAAATATTCCTAATAAAGGAAGTGCAATATTCTTGCATTGCAGTAACAATACAGCAACACATGGGTGTGTTTCAATAAATAAAAAAGATATGGAAAAATTAGTTAACAATATAGATAAAAATACTAAAATTAATATAATAGAAATAAAATAAAAGATTTTAAATATCCTTTTAAATTAAACTGTTTTAAGTAGTGCAGTTTTTAAAAGGATATTTTTATTTGCTAAATTATGAAAAAAGTTGTAATATTTTATCAAAAAAACACACTAATAAAGTGAAAGGAGGAAAATGTTATGCAGAATATTGAAAAAATATATAAACAACACTCAAATGCAGTATATAAATATCTATTCTGCCTAACAGGTAACGCAGATATATCAGAAGAATTAACACAAGAAACTTTTGCAATTGCAGTAAAAGAAATAACAAAATTCAAAGGAAACTGCAAAGTATCAGTGTGGTTATGCCAAATTGCAAAATATTTATGGTATAAAGAATTAAAGAAAAAATCACGAAAAAATGTATCAATTGAAGAAATTAATGAAGAAATAGAAGATACAAAAACATTAGAAGATATTATTTGTGACAATGATGATAAAATAAGACTTTTTAAGGACTTACAAAAGTTAGATGAAAAATCAAGAGAAGTGGTTTATTTAAGAATAACAGGAAATTTGAGTTTTATTGAAATTGGAGAAGTTTTAGGAAAAACACCTAATTGGGCAAGAGTTACATTTTATAGGGCTAAACAAAAATTAAAGGAGGTAAGGAAAGATGAAAATTGAATGTAAAATAGTTGAAGATTTATTATTTGGGTATGTTGATAAAACTTTAAATGATGAGTCTAAAAAATTAGTAGAAAATCATTTGAAAGAATGCATAGATTGTAAAGAAAAATTAAATGAGATTTTAGAAGATAATAAACTAAATGAAAAAATGCAACAAAAAGAAATAGATTATTTAAGAAAAGTAAGAACTAAAAGTAGAGTAAAATCAATATTAATTGCAATTGGACTTATAGTAATAATTTTAATTTTAGCATATTTAATAAAATTTATAAAAATTTCGAATATAATGGGAAAAGCCGAAAAAAGTTTGAAATCACAAAATTATTATTGTGAGAAACAAGAAAGTGCTGGAGAAAATAGTGCATCTGTTTCAAAAACATATTATAAGGATGGAAAATATAAAATAACAAGAGAAATATATTCAGATGACGGAAAAGAACTTATTTCAGCGGAATATGGTGAAGTGGGAAGTGATGAAAAAAAGATAGTAAACGAAAAAGAAAAAACAGTTACAATATATAAAGGAGATATTTCAAAAATACTTAATAAAGAAGAAAATATCAAATTTGACAGATTTTCATTAGAAGAAAGAAAATCAATTTATGCAAATTTAGGAAAAACTTTTTTGATGTCTATAACCTCAGATTCGTATGATTCTAATAAAGAGTATTATATATTAAGAGATAAGTTTGATAAGAGAAATAGTTGGGAAGTATGGCTAGACAAAGAGACTGGACTTGTAATCAGGGAAATAAATAGAGGTGGTTCAAGGTCATATATTACTGGTACTGAAATTGTAAAAAAAGAAAGTGATGTTATTGAAAAATATAAATATGATTTTGATATTGTAAGTGATGACGATGTAAAAGTACCTGATTTTTCTGGGTATAAAATAGAGTATCAAAATTATAATATGAGCGATTTTAGTGAACAGTAAAACTAAAGTTACAATTCACAGTCCGTAAAGTTATTATTTGTGTGGCACCCTCTTCCCCTTGGGTAATTATATATATTTGAGATTTCGTCCT
>OHAN01000133.1_pt1 | contig 76183 bp, 72 predicted proteins | sample 1577121 | NCBI WGS metagenome assembly OHAN01 (sample SAMEA3541554, study PRJEB24748) | human gut metagenome | biome: human gut; feature: human-associated habitat; material: faeces | place: China | collected 2012 | reverse complement strand
CGCAATGAACAGGACGAAATCTCAAATATATATAATTACCCAAGGGGAAGGGGGTGCTACACAAATAATAATTTGATTGGCTGTGAACTGTAACATAATATTATAAACTCGTAAAAATAATTATATAAAAAGGTTGAATAAAATTTATATTAATTATATAATAAATAGCAAAAGAAAGATAAAATAGTAGAAGAACAAAGGAGAACAATATGGAAAAGATAAAAGACGTTTCTAAATTAAATGAAATTGCAAAAAATATTAGAAAAGGAATAATAGAATCAGTATATAATGGACAATCAGGACACCCAGGAGGCTCACTTTCAATTGCAGATATAATGGCAGTACTATATTTTTATGAAATGAATATAGAACCAGAAAATCCAAAAAAAGAAGACAGAGACAGACTAGTATTATCAAAAGGACACTGTGCACCAGCATTATATTCAACACTAGCAAATAGAGGATTTTTTGATATAAAAGAACTACAAACACTAAGAAAGATAGACAGTAGATTACAAGGACATCCAGACATGAATAAAATACCAGGAGTTGATATGACAACAGGTTCATTAGGACAAGGATTATCAGCAGCAAATGGAATGGCAATTGCTGGAAAGTTAGACAACAAGGATTATAGAGTATATTGCATCATGGGAGATGGAGAAATAGAAGAAGGACAAGTGTGGGAAGCTGCAATGGCATCTAACAAGTATAAGTTAGATAATTTATGTGTGATTGTTGATAATAATAATTTACAAATAGATGGAACAATAGAAGAAGTTATGAGTTCATATCCAATAGATGAAAAATTCAAAAGTTTTGGATTCCAAGTTATAAATATAGACGGACATAATATGCAAGAAATTATTGATGCTTTTGATGTTGCTAGAAATATTAAAGGAAAACCAGTTTGTATAATAGCTAAAACTATAAAAGGAAAAGGGGTTTCTTTTATGGAAAATAAAGCTGAATGGCATGGAAAAGCACCAAATGAAGAACAATATAGGCAAGCTATGGAAGAATTAAAATAAAGAACTTTTAACAAATATGTTAAAGTTCTTTATTTAATAAACATAAAATTGCAATTTATGGTAACTTATGCTATAATGGAAAAAGATAGTTTAAAAGGAGAAAAGATATGGATATTATTAAAAGAACAATAACGATTTTAATAACAAGCATAATGATTATAACATACCAATTACCAATAGTAGCAGCAAACATAGAAAATGAAGAAAATACTGTAAAAACTGCTAGCACAGAAAACACGATAACCAAAAAATTATACACATTACCAAGTGTATCAAGCATAGGAATAGCGGGAACAAACCGTGGAAACTGGCATGATAGACAAAATCTAGGTATATACATGAAAGCAGGATCAAGTTTTGAAATAAGACAAACAAATCTAACAATAAATCAAGACTTGAATCTAGACTGTTTAAACAATGACAGTCAAACAGAAAAAAGTTATAAAATTCCAAAAAATGGAGACTGGGTAACAATAAGTGTTGACAATGATAGTGTTCCATTTATTAGAACTGTATATGGACTAGAAACAGAGCCAACAATTGAAATAAAAAATGAGCAAAATATAGAAGAATTAACATACTATTACTACAAAGACAATGAACAAGAATTTTTTGAAAAATGGAAAAATAATAATCATTCATATGCAGTAATAGAAAATGATGTTGCAACATTTTTAGTACCATTAAAAGATAGAGAGTCAATAGTAAAACCAAATGGAAACAATTATAGTTTTAAATCAATAGACGAAATGCTAGAATACTATCACAATTTTGTAGAACAATTTGATAGATTTTTAGGCCTTTCTTATGATACAGACAACATATTAAACAAAAATATAAGAACAAAATTCTTTGTAAAAGCTAATAAACATGGTGCTGGTGCTGCATATTATAGTGGGAATCACACAGCACAAAACGGAGATAGCATATCAGGATATCTTGGTAAAGGGTGGCTAAACTTACACGAATTTGGCCATGGATATGAAGGCAGCCTAGCAAATCAAGATTTAGCTTTAGTTGATGTAATGAACAACATTTTAGCACACTATTTTCAAATTACATTCTTAAATAAAAATGATGGTGGATGGCTAGGAAATAAATTAAAAATAGAAGAAAGTATAAAAAATGCAAGAGAAAAAGCAGCAAACTTTAATGAATTAAGTTATCAACAAAAGTTATATATGTTTGTTGATTTATTAGACAAAATAGGACCAGAAAAATCAATGGCATATGTTCACTCTAAATATAGAGAATACATAAGCCAAGGAAAACAATATAATGCATCAGATATGTTTACAAAATCTTTTAGTGAAGTTTCAGGATACAATGTAATACCATATTTGAATTCATTTAAAGTTACTCCTTCAGAAGATATACAAACAGAAATATATGAAAAAGACTTACCATGCATCTACTATTTAAGAGATTTAGTAGCAACAGATGAAAAAGCAGAACAAATAAGAACAGAACTAAATCTAGATGGAAAATATGCATTAGTAAGCAATGAAGATATTGAAAAATACAATATGAATGGTAATTTAACAATAAACATATCAATAGAAGATTTTGAACAAATAAAAAATAAAAAAATCTATATAAAAGATGGTTCAAAAATTGTAAAAGAAATTTTAGTTGACAGTACAAATTTAAAAATAGAAAATTTACCTGTAGGTATTTATGAAATAGAATTACCAAATACTAAAAGCACAGCATATGAACATAACTATGAATATGTTGTTGTAAAAGAAAATAACGACAACGTAAAAAATATAGAATACAAAAAAATAAATGTAAATACAATGGCATCTGATACTCAAATTTTATTTAGAGGCTTGGGGGATAGCCAATTTGCAAACACAGACATAGATTTAGAAAACAAAAAAATGACAATTAATAGTTCAAACACAAAACCACATGTTTATTTTAATGATGAATATGCAAACATTCAAGTTTTTGATGATAAAGGCAATCTGGTTTATGAAAAAAGCTATATTGGAGACGTAGCAAGTCCATCAAATGATACAATAGATATTGATATAGGTTATTCAATAAAAATAAAACATAGAGAAGCGGCAGGGAGATTAGTATTTAAAAGTAAATGTTTAAACGAAAACGAAGACTTTAAAAATACAAACAATAGCCAAACAACATATACTATAACAAAATATGGATTGCAAAAAGAAGAAACCTCTGATGAAGAACAATATCAAAAATACAAAACTAAAATTGATAAATATATCAAAAAGTTGCAAGGAGAAATCACACAAGAAAAACAAGATAATAAATATAAATATTTTATACAAAAAAACAAGTTGCTTTCTAACATTTTAAATTTAAATGAAGATGATAAAAATACATATTTAACAGCAAACAGTAAACTAATAAACGGTTCTGCTCCAGTAATAGAAGGCCCTGATACATTAGAATTTACAGCTGGAGATAAATTAAATATTAATGTGGACAAGTTTAAATGTAATGATTTAGAAGATGGATATATATTATTAACAAATGAAAATGTTACTAATAATGTTGAAGTTGATGAAGAAAATAAAATAACTTTAGCAGGAAATTATGAAGCAGAAGCGATAGTATATGATTCAGATAATAATAAAGCTACTAAAAAAATAACAATAAATGTAAAAGAACAAAAACCAAGCGAAGAACAAAAACCAAGCGAAGATCAAAAACCAAATGAAGAACAAAAACCAAACGAAGAACAAAAACCAAATGAAGAGCAAAAACCAAACGAAGAACAAAAACCAGATGAAGAATCAAAAAGCAAAGAAGATAGTACAGTGAAAAAAGGAATATTACCAAAAACAGGAAAAGCAATGCATTTAAATATAATAATTGTTTGTATTGGAATAGCAATACTAAGCATTTGCATAATATTACAAAAGGAAACAAAAAAATTACCCTGAAAAATGGATTAGTTCTATTTTAATTCATAAGATAAAGTGATATAGTAATATAATAAAATAGGAGTAGAAATTTTATGAAACAAAATATATATGATATTAAAAGTTTTTCAGATGCATATGACAAAATGAGATATGAAAACAAGGGAATGAATGCAAATGATTTAGTTGAAATACCTAATTTTAGAAAACTAATACCTGATGTTAAAGGGAAAAGAATTCTTGACTTGGGTTGTGGATATGGAGAAAATGATAAGTATTGCATAGGACTAGGAGCAAAAGAAATTTTGGGAATTGATATTTCTAAACATATGATAAAAATAGCAAAAGAAAACAATAATGATGAAAATATAAAATATAAAGTAATGGCGATGGAAAATATTAATGAAATTGAAGAAAAATTTGATATTGTTATTTCATCATTAGCATTTCATTATGTTAAAGATTATGAAAAGTTAATAAATGATATATATAATTTACTAAATGATGATGGAATATTAATTTTTTCAATAGATCATCCATTAAGAATAGCAAGTAAATTTGAAACATGGATGAAAAAAAATTATACAAAAATTAACGGAAAGTGGTTTTTACTTGTCTCAGACTATAATAGAGAAGGGATAAGAGAAAAAGAATGGAACGGTGTCATGGTAAAAAGATATCATAGAAATTTTAGCAGCTTAATAAATGGATTAGTTAATTCAGGATTTAAAATTGATAAAATTTTAGAGCCAATACCCGATGAGAAAGCTATAAAAATTATTCCGAAATATATTAATCAATATGATAGACCATATTTTTTATTTGTAAGAGCAAAAAAATAGTATGAAACAAATGAAATTTCATTGCTACTTTTCATTCTTTGAAAAAATTGATGTTATGATAAATTAATTCCATCTAAATATAGTAATCTTTACAATTCAAGAATGGTTATAAAAAGAGATGAACTTATATTAGAATATTATTTAAAAAATAAAGAAAGAACCACAATACAGTGATTCTTTCTTTTTCGGTAGCAATGATTAAAATTAGTTACAGTGATCTTTTTCGTAAATCTCTTTGATATTGAGATTGTCAGTCAACATATTTCCATAGTGAACATCTTCTGTTTCAGCACCAATCATCCGATATAAATCTCCTTGAGGGGAAACCATAAGACGGGTAGCTAATTTAGAAGGCATTCTTCCATCAATTTTAAGATTCGGAAACATTTTTTGTAACTGAGCAACTTTAGCGAAGAATTCCTCGTCTGTGATATCAAATCGGTTTTTGTTAGGAACAGCACCTCTACCGCTTGCTGAATTGAAACGTCTTAATTTCCAATGGTCAACTCCTAAGTTATTTAAAAGCGAACCAAGGTCTTCAAGATAATCAATGTTCTCTTTATGAACACAAGTGTTTATGAGAACACCAATATCGTCAGCTTTTTTAACCATTTTGATACGTGAAATGATAGTATCACGATGACATTTGGTACAGCGAATCTTCTCGTTTAATTCATCTTCAGCTGATTCGAAAGGAAATGCAATAGAGTTTAAGTGATTTTTAATTTTTCCAAATATTTCTTCTGTTAGAAGAATACCATTTGTACTCAATCTTGTATTAAGTCCCCGATTGTATGCATCAATAATCAGATCAGGAAGATGAGGAATTAACAAGGGTTCACCACCGATATAACGCATCTTGGTTAAACCAGTTTCGATTAACTGATTTTGTACCATAAAATGGCCTTCTCTTGTCGTTATTTCATTCCGCTTTTTAGGACTAATACAATAGCCACATCTTTCTTGACAAGAATGAGTGATAATCCAAGATATAATCACTTCTCCGACATGATTTGGATCTTCGATAGAATAATGCTTTTTTTCATTACTAGTCATAATGGCACCTCCATAAAATTTTAGTGACAGGTTTAAAATATTATTTGTTACCGAATTGTATATATTATATCAGTAAAATAAAATTATGTCAACAAAACAACAAAAGCTGTTGAAAAATTTGCAAATAAGTAGTATAATTAGATAGAATTGTTATTTTTAGTAAAAAATGGAGGAGTTTTATGGAAACACCAAATATCATGTTAATTGGGTGTGGACCTCATGCAAAAAGAGTGTATGTTCCGAAATTAAAAGAGATTGAAAGCGAATTTGGAATAAAACTTAAAGCAATAGTAGAATTAAAAGAAAAACAAGAGGATATTTTAACATTTGCTTCAAAATATTTTGAAAATATTAATTATTTTTTTGTTGACAAATTTGAAAAAAATTTTAAACAAAGTTTGCCAGAAAAAGTGGAAAATAGACTTAATAGTATTATAGCTAAAGAAAATATTAACTCTGTTATAATTGCAACAGATCCACTTAACCATATGCAATATGCATTATGGGCATTAAAACATAATTTGCATATTTTGATGGATAAACCTATATCAACTTATGATAATATTTCTAATAATGTTGAACAAGCTGAACAATTAAAAAAAGATTATGAATTGTTAGTAGAAAGCTATTCTGGAGACAAAGCTTTTATAGTAAATGCTCAAAGAAGATTTTTACCACAATTTCAAATTGTTCAAGATTTGGTAAATGAAATATCTAGTAAGTACGGAATGCCAATCACTTCAATGCAAAGTACACATAGTGATGGACAATGGAGATTGCCAGATGAAGTTTTAAAATTCAAATATCATCCATTACTAGGGTGGGGAAAAGTATCCCATAGTGGATATCATTTTATAGATATGGCATCAAAAATAGTAAAAGATTCATTTAAAGAAGCTAATAAAAATTTTGATGAAATATCTGTATTTTCAAAATTTATTCGTCCATCAGGAGTACTATTACAACAAAATCAAAGAGATTTAGAAAAAATATTTGGGTATGAATATAAACAACTTGACTGCAGAACAGATGAAGAACTATTAAAAATATATAAGGAGAAAAATGAAGCAGAAGTTGATGCTAATTCTATTATTTCTTTATCGTATAATGGAATTCCAGTTACAAATATTACATTAAATTTGATACATAATGGTTTTTCACGTCGTTCATGGTTGAATTCTAATATGAAAGACCTTTATAAAGGAAATGGCAGAGTTAGACATGAATATCACAATATAGAGCAAGGTTGTTTACAGAATATTCAAATACATTCTTATCAATCTAAAGATAAGCATGATATAAATAATGAAAGTGATTTCGAAATAGGTGGAAATAATCATTATGATATATATGTTTTTAAAAATAGTGAGATAGTTAGAGGTCAGACACTACAAATTATAAAAGGTAAAGATATAGCAGAAAGATATTCTTTAGATAAAACAAAAGTTATGAATGAACTTGCGAGACATGAAGCATTAAAACAATTTTTAGAAGTTGTAATTGGTAAGAGAAAGCCTACGGAAACAAAGTCGAATATTTTAGATCACAAAATGTCTGTAGAAATAATGTCATTAATTTATAAATCAGGCACAAGTAAAATTGAAGTAAAAGAAAAATATAAGGATTAATGAGGTATATGTATGGAAAATAAAGATAATCAATGGAATAAATTATATGAGAATTATATAAATAAAGAATTTAAAAATTGGGATGAATATTTTAAAACTAAAATGAAATTAAAAAAGAAATTTTTAAATCAGGTATTAAAATATTACGATGGAAAAAAGCCAGTTTTGGAATGTGGTGCTGGAACAGGCAAATTTTCTGCATATCTTGCTTCAAAAGGAGTAAAAGCATATGCAATGGACTTAGAACAAGCAATGGTTGAACAGGCAAAAGAATTATCTAAACACGTTAGTCCTGAAAATGAAGTAAATATTTTTCAAGGTGATATTAGGAATATACCATTTGAAAATAAATTTTTTTCAGTAACACATAGTAGTGGGGTTATGGAACATTATAGTGATGATGAGATTATTTCAATTATAAATGAACAATTGAGAGTATCAGATGTTTGTGTTTTTAGTGTTCCAACACCTTACTTTGAAAAGAAAATGTTAGGTAATGAAAGATTCATGAAAAGAAACAAATGGAGAAAAATAATTAATAAAAGCAATGCTGAAATTATTAAAGAAACAGGCTATCATTATAAAACATTTTTTAAAAGATTTATTGATATATGCAAGAAACCAAAAAGAATATTTAAACCAATAGCATTATATGTGTTTGTATTAAAAGAAAAGGAGGAAAAATAAAATGATTTATGTTGTAAGACATGGACAAACAGATTGGAATTTAGAGGGAAGGTTTCAAGGCAGGATCGACATTCCTTTAAATGAGAAAGGAAAAAATCAAGCAAAAAAGACAAAAGAAAAATTAGAAGGAATTGAATTTGATAAAGTGTTTTCAAGCCCATTAAAAAGAGCTCTTGAAACAGCACAAATCATTACAAATGAACCAATTGAAATAGATAATAGAATAATCGAAAGATGTAATGGCCAATTAGAGGGCAAATTAAAAACGGAATGTGAAAATATGGTTGATTTTACAGATGAGAATGAACAAAAATTAGGAATAGAATCATTACCTGATTTTAGAGGTAGAATAACAGATTTTTTTGATGAATTAGAAAAAAAGTATGCAGGGAAAAATGTATTGGTTGTAACTCATGCTGGAGTAAGCATATATGTAAGATGTTATTTTGAAGGTGAACCTAAAGATGGAAATTACAATAATTATAAATTAAAAAATTGTGAAGTACTTGAATATGATAATAATACAAGAAAAAAAGATAAAGCAATTGAAGAAGATTTTGAAAGATAGAGATATGAAGAAGATTTATATCTTCTTCATATTTCTATTTTGAAAGTTTAAAGAATCATTATTTTTATAATTTCAAATGAAATTTCCGGAATTTACTCTTTTTTTCTGAAAATTATCAAAACCAGTTGACAAGCAAGGAAAATAATGTTAAAATAAATAACTGTAATCCGCTTAGTCAAGGTACATAAAAACTAATCAAATTTAGTTACCTTTAGCAAAAGGATTAGCGAGTATACAAATAAGGGAGGTGCATTTTAAATGTACGCAGTAATTGAAAGTTGTGGAAAACAATACAAAGTAGCAGAAGGAGATGTAGTATTCTTCGAAAAATTAGACGCTGAAGAAGGAAAAAAAGTTACTTTTGACAAAGTAATCCTAGTATCAGACGAAGGAAAAGTAGAAGTAGGAAATCCTTATGTAAAAAGTATGAAAGTTGAAGGAAAAGTTGTTTCACATGGAAAAGGTAAAAAAATCATTGTTTTCAAAATGAAAGCTAAAAAGAACTACAGAAGAAAACAAGGACATAGACAACCATACACAAAAGTTGAAATAACAGCAATCAAATCAACAGCAAGAAAAACAGCAGCAAAAGCTGAAGAAAAAGTAGAAGCATAGTTTCTACATAAATTAATTAAAAAAGGTTTTAATTAAGAGAATATATAAAAATTATCATGAACGAAATGAAGGGAGTGAGATAGATGGCTCATAAAAAAGGTCAAGGTAGTTCACACAACGGACGTGAGAGTGAATCAAAACGTCTTGGAGTAAAAAGAGCAGATGGACAATTTGTTTTAGCTGGAAATATATTAGTTAGACAAAGAGGAACAAGAGTATATCCAGGAGTTAACGTTAAAAAAGGTAGTGACGATACACTATATGCAGTAGTAGACGGTACTGTAAAATTTGAAAGAAAAGGTAGAGACAAAAAACAAGTAAGTGTTTACCCAGTAGAAGCATAATTTAAAAATTTGGTTACTAAAAGTAGCCAAATTTTTTTTTAATAAGTAAAAAATAAATATAGAAATTTTTTTGAAAAAATAACAAAAAAGCATTTACTTTTACAAATATTTTGTATAAAATATATTCGATAAATAAAAATGTCGAAAACAAAAGAAAATTAGTGCGAGGCAACCCAAGATTTGGCAGACAAAATTTGAAAAATTTTGGATGACGATGAACGAGCGAAGCGAGAGAAAGGGAGAATCATTAATGAAAATTTTAATGTTAACATGGGAGTATCCACCAAGAGTAGTAGGCGGAATATCAAGAGTAGTATATGATTTATCAAGAACATTACTAAAAGACGGACACGATGTAACAGTAGTTACATACAAAGAGGGAGATGCACCAGAATTTGAAGATGACAAAGGAGTAAAAGTATATAGAGTCAACAACTATATGATAAATCCAAACAACTTCATAGATTGGATAATGCAATTAAACTTCAATCTTGTAGCAAAAGCAAATGAAATAATAGCAAAAGAAGGAAAATTTGATGTAATACACGCACACGATTGGCTTGTCGCATATGCAGCAAAAACATTAAAAAATTCTTATAATATACCAATAGTATCAACAATACATGCAACAGAAGCAGGTAGAAACAGCGGTATACATGATGAAACACAAAGATACATAAACGACACAGAATGGATGTTAACATATGAATCATCAGAAGTAATAGTAAATAGTAATTACATGAAAAACGAATTACAAAGACTATTTGGATTACCATACGAAAAAATAAACGTAATACCAAATGGTGTAAATATGAATTTATTCAACGGAATAGAAAGAGATTATAACTTTAGAAGAAAATTTGCAATGGATAATGAAAAAATAATATTATTCATGGGAAGATTAGTATATGAAAAAGGTATACAATATTTAATTTCAGCAATGCCAAAAATATTAGAAGGATATCATGATGCAAAACTTGTGATTTGTGGAAAAGGCGGAATGATAGACGAATTAAAAGCACAAGTAAATGCAATGGGTATAGGAGAAAAAGTATATTTTGCAGGATATATGGCAGGAAAAGACGTACAAAGAATGTATAAAGCAGCAGATATATCAGTATTTCCAAGTACATATGAACCATTTGGAATAGTAGCACTAGAAGCAATGCTTTCAGAAAATCCAATTGTAGTGTCAGACATTGGAGGATTAAACGAAATAGTACAACACAAAGAAAATGGAATGAAAACATATTGTGGTAACCCAAATTCAATTGCGGATGCAATATTAGAATTATTATATGACCACAAACTTTGTGCAGAAATAACAAAAAAAGCTAAAAACAAAGTTAGAAACGAATACAATTGGAGCAAAATTTCACAAGACACACACTTTGCATATCAAAAAGCCATTTGTCAATCAATGGCAGAAAAACAAAAAAGAGAGCTTGAACAAGAAAGAGCAAAGAAAACAAAAAAAGCCAAAAATACAGAAAAAGAAATTACAAATTTATTGGATTTCAAAAAAAGACATGCTTATGCATAATGTCCAATAGGGACGGTTCTTTTTGGACAAATACTCAATAGAAACGGAAAATTAGTATAAAAATCTAATATAAAAAATAATTTATTTTATTTTTTTATATTAGATTTTTTTTGAATAGATATTTTAAAACTAAGTATATTTGTTATTATGATAAAATAAAAAAATAAAAAAATAAAAAAATTTAAAAATTCTACAAATTTAGCATGAAAATGGTGTATAATATAAATGTCCAAAAAGAACCGTCCCTATTGGACACCTATTGGACATATTGGAGAGAGAGGAAATAAAAAATGGAAAAAGAGTTTAAATCAGGATTTGTAACAATAATTGGAAGAACAAACGTAGGAAAATCGACATTAATAAATTTACTAGTAGGAGAAAAAGTGGCAGCAATTGCAAATAAAGTGCAGACAACAAGAACTGCAATAAAAGGAATTGTAAATAGAGAAAATTCACAAATAATATTTACAGATACTCCAGGAATACATAAACCAAAACATAAACTAAATGAAACAATGGTAGAAACATCATTTGCAACAATACCAGATTCAGATATAGTATTGTTTTTAATTGAAGCAACAAGTGATGATATTGGAAAAGGTGATAGAATAATATTAGATAAAATAAAAGAATCAAAAAGAAAAACAATATTGATAATAAATAAAATAGATTTGGTAAAACGAGAAAAATTATTAAATTTAATAGATATATATAGCAAAGAATATAATTTTACAGCAGTTATACCAATTTCAGCATATCAAGAAAAGTACAGAAATATTATTTTAGATGAAATTGAAAAGAACCTAAAACCAGGTCCCGCATATTATGATATAGAAGAATATACAGACCAAACATTAAGACAATTAGCAGAAGAAACAATAAGAGAAAAAGCATTAAAATTATTGCAAGATGAAGTACCACATGGAATTTATGTTGAAGTTGAAAAAATGAATTTAAGACAAAATAAACAAGGTGAAGATATATACGATATAGAAGCTACAATTTATTGCTTAAGAGAATCACATAAAGGAATAATTATAGGAAAAAACGGAGAAATGTTAAAAAGAATAGGAAGAGCAGCAAGAATTGACATGGAACAAAACTTTGGCTTAAAAATAAATTTAAAAACATGGGTAAAGGTAAAAAATGATTGGCTTGATAATGATTCTATTGTTAGCAAATTTAAACTTAAATAATATTGTATAAATTTAGAAAAATTGCGAAAGATAAATTAAAGGTAAAACTTTAAAAAGGAGATGATCACATGATTAAAAAAATAGCATGGGATATGTTTAAAAATACTGGTAATATAAATACATTCCTAGAATATAAACAAATAGAAAATGCAGAAAAAGGAATTCAAGAAATACAAAAAATAACAAATATGAATGTAAAAAATATTGAAAATATAAATAAAAATGCACAATTATAAAGGGGGAACAAGTTAAAATATTAAAAAATATCAAAAAATATTTTAGCTTGAATTATCAAATGGCAAATATAAAATTAAATGGAATAGTAATTGCGGAAAATAACTTAGGAGATTATGACAAAATGCTTACAATATTAACACCAAATTATGGAAAAATATCTTGTGTAGCAAAAGGAGCACGAAGGCCACAAAGTGCTCTTTTAGCAGGTACACAATTATTTTGCTTTGGTGAATATATGATGTATAAAGGAACAAATACATACCATATAAATTCATGTGAAACAATAGAAATTTTTTATAATTTACGTACAGATTTAGACAAACTAAAATATGCAATACATATAAATAAAATAATTCAAGACGTAACAGAAGAAAATGAGAACTGTTACAAAATATTACAACTATTTTTAAATACACTATACACAATATCAGAAACGGAAAAAGATAAAGATTTTGTATTAAGTGTATTTAAAATAAGATTATTATGTATTTTAGGATTTATGCCAAGAGTAACAAAATGCATTAGTTGCAAAGAGGAAAATGAACTTACTAAATTTTCTATAAGAGATAATGGGTTTAAATGCGATAGCTGTGGAAGACAGGACAAGTCTTCTTTGAACATGAGTGAAAGTACAAAAAATGCTATTTTATATACAGTTTCAGCACCTCCTAAAAAATTATATTCATTTAATCTAAAAGACGACAGTTTACGAGAATTTGAATTAATAAGCAAGATTTATTTTAACGAGAAATTAGAAAAAGAGTACAAATTAGAAGATTTATTTTAAAAATGCTTGCAAAAAATAAAAAGAACCGATATAATGAGTGTAGGCAAAAGTAAAAAAGAAGGGAGCGATTTTTATGAAAATAAAAATTATAGGAAAAGAACTAAAGATAACAGAAGCAATAAACGATTATGTTGAAAAAAAATTAGACAGAATCGACAAATATTTTGAAGATGCCGAAGCAGATGTTACTTTAAAAACAGAAAAAAATGAACAAACAGCAGAAATTTGTATAATAGCAAATGGAGAAAAATACAGAGCTGTTACAGAAGACAAAGACATGTATGCATCTATAGATAAAGATATAGACATATTAGAAGGACAAATAAGAAAAGCAAAAACAAAAAAAGAAAAAATGATGAAAGATGCAAGCTTAAAAACAATGGAAGTTGAAAGTGACCACATTGCAGAAATATCAAACGAAATAATAAAAACTTCTTACTATGAAATAAAACCAATAACACCAGAAGATGCAGTGTTAGAATTAAAAGCACATCCAACACACAATTTCTTAGCTTTTATAAATGTAGAAACAGGAAAAGTAAATGTTATACATAAATTAAAAGATGGAAAAAATTATGGATTAGTAGAGCCAGAAGCATAAACAAAATAGTACATAACGAAACATAATTAAAAGGTGATTAATTATGAAATTAAAATCAAAAATAAAAGAACAAAAAGGTTCAATAACTTTATTTGTTTTAATGAGTATGTTATTTTTTGTAATAGTTGTAGTTGCAGTATATGTAAATACAAACTATAAAGCACAAGCACAACAACGAGAATTAGAAAAAATACAGCAAACTTATCAAAAAGAAGATATAAACGATATATATCTAGAACATAAACAATAAAATCAAAATAAAAGGCAGGAAATCATATCCTGCCTTTTCTATTTTATAAGTAAATTATAAAAAATATAAAAAACAAAATATAACTTTCTACCTCAATCATTAAGAAATAAATTCTGTCAGTCTATCAAAAAATGATATTAACTATTAAAAATAAAACTATTTCATATTATTTTCAACTTGTTGAATCATTTTTTTAACCATGTTACCACCTATTCTACCAGCATCTCTAGCAGATATATCACCATTGTATCCGTCTTTTAAATTAACACCAACTTCGCTAGCAACTTCGTATTTGAATTTGTCTAAAGCAGTCATAGCTTCTGGAACTAATTTTTTGTTTGAATTGTTTGCCATTATAATTCACCTCCTGCAAATCTACATTTTCTAGAAAAAAACATTTGCTTTTTCTAATACTATCATTTGCAAAAATGAAAAAAATAAACAGGAAATTTTTACAAAAAAATTGAAAAAAACATAAAAATGTGGTATAAACTTCAAGGAACGATAGAAGAAAATAAAACAACAAAAACAAAGGAGGAACCAATGTATAAATTAATAGCAGTTGATTTAGATGGAACAATGCTAAATAAATATGGAACAGTAACAGAAGAAACTAAAAAAACAATAAAACAAACAATAGAACAAGGAACAGATGTAATAATAGCATCAGGAAGACCAATAGACTCAATAAAAGAAATCGCAAAAGAAATAGAATCAAATAATTACTTTATTGCTGGAAATGGTGCTTTAATTTATGATATAAAAAAAGACAAAATAATATATGAAAAATTCTTAAGTAAATCAAAAGTATTAGAAATAGCAAAAATATGTGAAGAAAATAGTATATCATATAATATTTATACAGAAGAAACAATTATAGCTAAACAATTAAAACATAATGTTTTGTATTATTATAAAGAAAATTTAAAAAAAGAAGAAAAAAATAAAACTAACATAACAATAGTTGAAGATATTATAGAATATATAAAAAACTCAGATAATGAAAAATATTTAAAAATAACAATATGTGACGAAACAAAATCAATTTTTAATTCAGTAATAAGAAAACTAAAAACAATTTCTGATATAGATATTTTAGATGTAAGCCATATGTCTAGAAAAGTTATAAAACAAGGAACTGAAGATGTAAATATAGAATATTTCTACACAGAAATATCATTAAAAGAAGTAGATAAATGGACAGCTATTGAATATTTAATAAATAAGTTGAATATAAAAAAAGAAGAAGTTATTGCAATACGGAGATAACATGAATGATAAATTAATGATACAAAATGCCGGCATAGGAATTGCAATGGGACAAAGTACACCTAGAATTAAAGAAATAGCGGATTATGTAACAAATGACAATGATAATGATGGTGTTAAAAATGCAATAGAAAAATATTGTACAAATATGTAGAAAAAGAGGACAAAACAACTAAAAACAATCAATATTACAGAAATGTTACAATAATATGAACTTTTTGTTACAAGACGGTATTTTGTTGATTAAAGGATAAAATTGATGTAAAATGTAATAAAGGTTATAAAAATAATAAACAAGGAGGAATTTGTAATGGCAACAAATCCAATGCAAAGAAAAGCAAGAAATTCATTTTTATTAGGAGTATTAGTAGCATTAATACTAGGAGGAGCAGTAATAGCATTATTGATTATTCAATTAAAAAATTATAAAGAAAAAGAGGCACAAGAACAAGCAAACAGTGTAAAAGTTTGGGTATTATCACAAGATGTAATATCAGGACAAGTTATAACAACAGATATGTTAAAACAACAAGTTGTAAATAAAAATCTTGTACCAAGTAATGCAATTGGAGATACATCAATTCTTTCAAATTATGCATTATCAGACAAAGAGGGAAATGAAGTAACAACAGAATATAAAAACAATGTTGCTACATTATATATAACAAAAAATGGAACTAAATCAGAAATAAAAACAGAAGACGAAACAGGAAGTTACTATATAGAAAAAGGTGGAAATAAAGAGTATATTGAACTTGCAGAAACTCCAATAATAGCAAAAGTAAATATGAATAAAAATTCTGTTGTAACAATAGACATGATCTCAAAATCTGATGAAAAAACAACAGATGATTTAAGAAAAGTAGAATATAATATGCTAGTTTTACCAACACAAATAGAAACAGGAGAATACATAGATGTAAGATTATCACTTCCATCAGGTCAAGATTATATTGTAGTTTCTAAAAAACAAGTAGAAATACCTCAAATTAATGGAGTAGATTCAGCCGATACTATTTGGCTTAAACTATCTGAAGAAGAAATAATAACAATGAATAATGCAATAGTAGATGCATATAGATCAATAGGAGCAACATTAAAAGTTGTAACATATACAGAAGCTGGAATACAAAATGCAGCAACTCCTACATATGTTCCAAAAGGAGAAGTAATGGAACTAATAAATGCTGACCCAAATATTGTTCAAACAGCAAAGAATGCATTAATTCAAAGATACAACTCAGAACAAGGAATAGTAAGAGGTAACATAAACTCAACAATAAATAACAGTGGAGCAGACGGAGAAGAAAACTTAAAAACAAAGATTGAAGAAAGTGTAACAAATTCTAAAGAAACAAGAAAAGAATACTTAGACTCTTTAGGAGGAAATTAAAATATAAAAAGGAGAGTTATATATGAAAAAAATAGGATTTATAGGGGCTTATGATAAAACAGACTTATTATTGAATATAGCAAAAGTATTAACCGTAATGAATTACAGAGTTCTAGTTGTAGATTCAACAATAAACCAAAAAGCAAGATACGTTGTACCAGCAATAGATCCTACTGTTTCATATATAACTTCTTTTGAAGATATGGATGTAGCAGTTGGATTTAACAATGTATTAGAAATTCAAAGATATATAGGTACAACAGGTGAATTGCCATATGATATATTACTAATAGATTGTGACACAATAGAAAGAGTTGAACAATTCGAATTAGAAAAAGCTGACAAAAATTATTTTGTTACATCATTTGATGTATATTCATTAAAAAGAGGACTTGAAATATTAAGCAATATAACTGTGCCAATTAAGCTAACAAAAACTATTTTTACAAAAGAAGTACTAAAAGAAGATGATGAATATTTAAATTATTTATCACTAGGTTATAAAATAATTTGGGAAGATGAAAGAATATATTTCCCAATAGAAAACGGAGACTCAGTGGTAATTACTGAAAACCAAAGACTACAAAAAATAAAATTAAAAAAAATAAGCTTACAGTATAAAGAAAGTATGAGCTTTATAATACAACAAGTTTTAGACCAAAACAATGATTCTAATATAAGAAAAGCTATAAAAGCTATAGAAAAAGGAGCATAAGAATGTCAGTAATAACATTTGTTAATAATTTGGAAGAAGAAACAGGAAAGACAATGTCATTAGTTGCAATTGCAACACACATGGCAATAAATAATAATAATAGAATATTAATAATATCTACAACTAATAAAGAAGATAAAATAAACAGCTGCTTTTTTGAAGAACAACAAGCAAAAAAAATGAGACTAGGAATATTAGGAAATAGAACATCAGCAATTGATTCAGAAAGTGGAATAGAAGGAATAGCAAAAATTGCAAGAAGCAATAAACTAACTCCAGAACTAATAACAAATTATACTAAAGTTGTATTTAAAGATAGACTAGAAATAATATTAGGCGCAGACAAAAATAAAAGATCTCAAACAGAAGATGATGAAAAAGAAATAGCAGAAGAATATATAAATTTAATAAGTGTTGCAAGAATGTATTATGATAAAGTATTTGTTGATTTAGATAGCAACTTAAGTGAAGAAATAAGACAAAGAATAGTAGATAGTTCAGATTTAGTAATAGTTAATACATCACAAAACTTTAATAGTTTAAGAAAACTAAAAGAGAAAAAAGAAAATAGTGAATTATTGCAATCACCAAAAACTTTAATATTAGTAGGAAGATATGACAAATTTTCAAAATATAATGTAAAAAATATATCAAGATTTTTAGAAGAAAGAAATCAAATTTTAACAATACCTTATAATACTTTATATTTTGAAGCTGCAAGTGAAGCAGGAGTACCAGACTTATTTTTAAGATTTAAAAAAATATCAGATTCAGACGACAGAAATGCTCTATTTGCATCAGAAGTAAAAAGAGCAGCAGAAAATATTATATACAGACTACAAGAATTACAAGCAAGAATGTAAAAAAAAAAATACCAAAATAAAAATGGTTACAAAAACCAAATGTAACGAAGGGAGAAAATCAAATGACAATAGCAAACATACTATTAACTCTAGTTGTTTTAGTTGCAGCTGGTGCAGCAATTTTCTATTATATAAAAAAGAAAAAAGAAGCACCAACAGAATCAGCAATTAATGTAGATGATAAGACATACACAATAGAAAAAATGCAAGAATTTGTTAAAAGAAGATTAGACGAAATAACAAAAGTCAACTTGTATGATATTGGTCTTTCAGAAGAAGAGTTAAAAAGAAGAAAAAATAAAAAATATGAATTGAAAAAAGCCTTAAAAGGTTGTACATATGGAGATGTTAACGACAAAAAGTATGTAAAAGAATTAATATTTGATTTACTTTCAAAAGAATATGGAGTAAATGAAGGAAATATATCAAAAGCAATATCATTTGATGTTCCATCATTACTAACAGCACAAGATAAATTCGATATTTTATTGTATATGTATAAAAAAGATTTTGGGTATGAAGCATTAACTGAAATAATAAAAAAATACAATTTAGCAGAACTAAAATATGTAGAAGGAGAAACTAAACCAGCATATGTAATAACATCACAAGAAATCGAAGATATATTTGAAAAAGAAAATTTACAATTAAATTTTACAGATAAATTATCAGTTGTAGTACAAAGAATATATCAACATTATAAAGGATATAGTAGTATTGATGAAGTAAGAGATATGAATATAGATGGTATATCTGGTGGTGTATCTGGACTTCCAGAAAGTTTCTTAAGCCAAGTAGCACAAACATCAGATGCAGACTATTTAACACAAGTATCAGAACATAAAGTTCCAAGAGCATGTGATAGTATCTGGATATTCTTCCAAGGTAAATCAATACGTTTAGCATTTTTAAGCTTTGGAACAGAAGCAGAACTAAAAAGAGTATGTCAAAATATTTATAAATACAACAACCCAGGACAATTATCAGACACAAATGGTTACAAAATAAATGAAATGAAAGACGGATCTCGTGTAGTTGTTGTAAGACCAAGCTTCTCAGAAACATGGGCATTCTTCGTAAGAAAGTTTGACGTAAAACGTTCAACACTAGAACAATGGTTTAAAGGTGAGCCAGGATGCGAAGATTCAATAGAATTATTAAAATACTTAGTAAAAGGAGCCAGAATTATATCAATAACTGGTGAGCAAGGTTGTGGTAAAACAACAATGCTTATGGGTATGATTGAAAATATATATGAAACAATGAACATAAGGGTTCAAGAAACAGCATTCGAGTTACACTTAAGAAAAATATACCCAACAAGAAACATCTTAACATTCCGTGAAACAGACACAATATCTGGACAAGAAGGTCTAGATGTTCAAAAGAAAACTGACGGTTCTGTTAACATCATAGGTGAGGTTGCAACAGACCCCGTAGCATCTTGGATGATACAAGCAGCACAGGTTGCATCTAAGTTTACATTATTTACACACCATGCTAAAACATTCCCTAACTTAGTAACAGCATTAAGAAACTCAATGTTAAGAACAGGAGTATTCAAAAACGAAAAAACAGCAGAAGAACAAGTTGTACAAGTTTTAAACTTTGATATACATTTAAAGAAAGACTTTAGAGGAAAAAGATATGTAGAAAGAATAACAGAATGTATACCAATAGAAGACAAAAATGAGTACACATTTGACCATAGAAAAGAAAAAACATTAGAAGGAAAATTTGATAAATTCTTTGATAATGCAACACATTACTTTGAAAAAGTTACAGATAGACAATTATATACATACAGAAACATACTTGAATATGTAGATGATGAATATATAATTACAAATCCAATAACAGATGAAAACTTAAGAGGTATGAGAGAAAATATGGATGATTCTGACTTAGAATTATTTGACCAATTTGTAGAAAAACACTGGAAAAAAACATTTGGAGCAGATAACAAAGTATTAACAAATAAAACTGAAAAAAATAATGCAGAAGAAAATGAAAAATCAGAAGAAAAACAAAAAAGAAGAGGAAGAAAACCAAAAACAGAATTGATATAGTAGCAAATAGGAGGTGAAATACAAGTGTCAAATCAAGTAATATATATGATAATGGGAATTTCAATTGCACTTATGGTTGTAATGGGAATTGCATATTATATAATATCAAAAAAGATGCAGAAATCAGAATACAAAAAAATTCAAAGACTTCAAAAAGGAACAAAATCAAATCTGTTTTCAGCAGAAGTCATATATCAAAAATTATATTTAACATATTCTAGAATACCTTTTTTAAAAAGATATCTATTAAAATTAAGAAGAAGACTAGAAATACTAAATATAGATGATGAATATATAACAAGAAGAGATTCTGCAAAAATAATTACAAGAGCACTTGTAATATTAGTACCACTTGTTATAGTTACAATATTTATAACAAAAAGTAATTACTTATTAATGTTTATCCTATTAATGTTTGAATTATTTATGATAGACATACTAATAGAAGGTTCTGTTGATAAAAAAGATGATGCATTATTAGTACAACAAGTAGATTTCTTCTCAGAAATAAGACATGCTTACCATGAATTCAACATGGTAGAAGAAGCAATATATCAAGTTTCACAAGACGACGAAAAGGAAGTATCAAGACAAGGTGAAAAAATATATGAAATATTAATCTCAGATGACCCAGAGACAGAACTAGAAAAATATTATGATGTAGCACCAAATAACTTCTTAAAAGAATTCGCAGGATTGTCATATTTAACAAAAGAATTTGGAGATAGAAAAGTAGATGGAGCATCATTATATTTAAAAAATGTTGATAATATAACACAAGAAATGCAAATTGAAATATTAAAAAGAGATAAATTGAATTATGTATTTAGAAGTTTATCGCTTATTTCAATTGTACCAGTACTATTACTAGAACCATTAAAAAGTTGGGCAGTTTCTAACTTCTCATTTGTTAAAAACTGGTATTATGGAAAATCAGGAATGATTGTACAAATATTAATATTAATAATAACATTTGTATCATACATATTAGTTAGAAAATTAAAAGATAATGGTTCAGTAAACATGAACACAAAAGATACTCAAAACCCTTGGCAAGAAAAAGCATATAAAAAGCCATTTATAAAGAAAATAGTTGATATGTTTATGCCAAAAGATGGAACAAAACAATATAAAAAAGAACAAGACTTATTAAAAGATGCAGCATCACCATTAAAAATGCAATGGGTATATATAAACAGAATATGTATAACAATCATAACATTTATAGCATCAATATTTGTGTTTATGTATTTGCATCAAATAGCAATAGACTATGAATATACACAGCCAACATCAGACTACAATATGATTGGTGGAATGTCTGCTAAAGACGAAAAGAAAGCAATGGAATTAACAAAACAAGATAATGAATTTTTAGACATGTTTAGAGGAAAATTAGATACACAAACAAAAGATATAGAAAAAGCGTTAAAAAAATCAAAATATTATAAAAATGCAGAAACAGAAGAAATTGAGACAGCAGCAAAAAGAATAGAAAATAAATTAAAAGTAGTAAATAGTGAATACTTAAAATGGTTTGAAATTTTACTAGCATTTGTATTTTCAATAATAGGTTATATGGCACCAATGTGGATATTAAAATTCCAAGTAAAAATGAGACAACTAGAAATGGAAGACGAAGTAATGCAGTTCCAAACAATTATACTTATGCTAATGAGAATAGAAAGGGTTAACGTAGAAATAATTCTTGAGTGGCTTGAAAGATATTCTAATATATTCAAAAGTCAAATTACAAGATGTGTTAATAACTATGAAGCAGGAGCTTGGGAAGCATTAGAAGAACTAAAAAATGAAATATCTTATATGCCATTAATAAGAATTGTTGAAAGTATGCAAGCAGCAGTTGAAAAGATACCTATAAAAGATGCTTTTGACGAATTAGATTCAGAAAGAGAATATTATAGAGACAAAAGAAAAGAGTCAAACGAAAGATTAATAAAAAGAAAAGGTATGATAGGAAAAGTAATAGGTTTTGCACCAATGGTATGTATGTTTGTAGGATACTTAATTGTTCCATTAGTATTTATAGGACTTACAAGTATGTCTTCAACATTCAGCAGTATGTCATCAACGAGCTTCTAGAAAGGAGAAAACTTTATGGAAAACGCATCAAAAGCCTTGCTAATGGCAGGTGGAATTTTAACTGCACTATTAGTAATTGGGGCATTGATATTAATGTTTAACCAATTAGGAAGTTATCAAAAAGGTAATTCAGATGCAGAAAAAAATTCACAAATTGCAGAATTTAATAAAAAATTTGAAAAATATGCAGAAGGAGAAATTAATGGAACAGATATAATTTCTTTGGTAAATCAAGTTATTGACTACAACAAAGGAGATGCAAAAACAAATTCTATAAATTATGATAAAAAAATTACAGTAACTGTTACATTAGGAGAAGATTTTGCAAACAAATATGGAATTTCAAATACAGCAACAGGTACAAAAAAGTTAAAAGTATTTAATACAAAACCATATGTTATAAAAGATAAAAGTAGTAGTTTTTATACTGCTATCAGCAAATATAGAAATTTGGAAGAACAATATACATTAAAAACTATGAGTATATTATCTGCAAATTATGATAATATAGCATATACTCAAAAAGAAAAAGAAGATGATTCTACTCATACTAAAAAAACAATACAAGACTTAACAGGTAAAAATATTAATATTACAAAAAATGAAATAGAACAATACAGGGAATATTCAGAATTTAAAACATCAACATTTAAAAGTAATGGAGACCCAGAATATGAAGATGGGCAAATTACAGGGCTATCATTTATATTTGAAAAATAAGAGGTGAACTATGGAAAATGCATCAAAAGCATTAATTATGGCAGGGGGAATACTAGTAGGAGTATTAGTATTATCCCTAATGGTATACTTATTTGCAGATTTTGGTTCGACATCTGCACAAATTAATGCTCAAAACAAACAAAATCAATTATCTCAATTTAACTCAAAGTTTACAGCATATGAAGACAAAGAGGGGCTTACAATTTATGATGTAATTACAGTTGCTGGATATGCAAAAGAAAACAATAAATATTATGAGGAAAATGAAAATAATCAAATAATAGTTTACCTTGAAAATAAACAGATTCAGGAAAATACTCAAGAACAATATAATCAACTTATACAGGCAGATAGAAATACAATGACAACAGAACTTCCAACATATAGCTGCAAAGTAATGAACTATAATTCTGATGGGAGAATAAAAGAAATAAAGTTTAACAAAAAATAATATTTTTTACTAAATAATATTGAAAAAAAAAGATGGTAATGCTATAATAAAAAAGGATTTAAAACATGAAAAAATTAGCTATATTTTTTACAATTATAATAATTATATTATGTGGTATTTCTTATTTATATTTAAATTATAAAACTCAATATAATACAGCAAAAAAAGCAAATATGGAATTTGAAAATTACCTAAATGTAGAGGTATATGGAACAGACTTAGCAACAATTATCAATAGAGCAATTGATAATAATATAACAAATGAAGTAGAAAAAGACAATAAAGGAATTTATCAAAATAATAATACAAACTCAATAAATATAGAAATAAAAATGCTAGATAATGATACCATATATCCAATGGAAAAACTATATGATGGTGGAATTGAAAAATTTATAAATTATTATAGTGGTATAAAATTTAAATGTGTAGATATAAAATATCATAAATCTACTAATAGAGTAAAATATATGTTATTTGAACAAATAACACAATAAAAAGTTATTAATCTTACTAATTGTATAAATTAGTACTAATATAGAAAATAATGTTTATATAAAACAAAGGAGGAAAAAAAATGGAAAACGCTTCAAAAGCATTAATTATTGCAGGTGCAATATTATTATCAATATTATTGATATCTTTAGGAATTTATATATTCCAACAAGCAAATGGGGTTATTAGTGGTAGTGGTATGACAAAAGCTGAAATATCTTCATTTAACCAACAATTTACAAAATATGAAGGAACAAAAACAGGAAGTGAAGTAAGAGCATTAGTTCAAGAGGTTATTGCAAACAACAGTAGTGAAGATGCATCAGACGAAACACAAATAGAACTTACTGGAATTGTTACATTAAAAGCAGGAGACGCAAAACCTGCATATGGAACTTTAAAAAATACAAAATACTATGATATAGAAGTTTCAGAATATCAATCAAGTGGTAGAGTAAAAACAATAACTATATCAGATCATAAATAATTAATAGTAGTTATATACTGTTAGAAGGGAGATAGCGATGGAAAACGCAGCAGATGCATTAAAAATGGCAGGAGCCGTATTGTTATTTGTATTAGCAATTTCTATTGCTATTTTCTATTTTGGACAAGTAAGGCAAACGGCAGATACAATATTAAGTCAAAAAGACAAAGAAACAAAATATGTGTATTATGAAACAGAATCAGGAAAATATGAAAGAAACGTTAGCTTAGAGACCATTATACCATCTATATTTAGATCATATCTTGAAAACTACAAAATTGTATTTGAAAATTTACAAAGTCCAATATACAAAATTAAAAATAAAAATGGAGACTTAGTAGAAAAAAGAACATTAGATTTAGAGACAAATCAAAATACAGATAATCCAAATGTAGTGTTAGCCAACAATGATCAAAAAGCTGAATTTATACGTGGAGTTTTGTATCATGATTTTATAACAAATCAATCAGATTTTCAAAAAAAATTTCATGTTGATTTAACAGGGTGTAAATCTTTATATGAGCAATTAGAAAAAGCAACATCAATTACAGAATATTTAGGTGTTTATTATCAAAATGATGATCCAAATCAACCAGATGTAAATAAAACGGAAAAAAGAGTTATAACATATAAATACAACAGTTGAAAAAAAATAATAGAAATGTTATAATAATGCATATAATAAGTTTTTAGGAGGAAAAATAAATGAGTGATACACTTGTAACAATAGTAGCAATCGGATTAGCAGCAGTTTTAATGTTTGTATTCCCTTTAATGACAATGTCAGATAGAACAGATGATGTTTCTAAATTAACAGTAGAAACTGCAACAACAGAATTTGTAGATGAAATTAGAACAACAGGAAAGATAACACCAGATAAATATAGTAAATTTATAGAGAATATAGGATCAACAGGAAATACTTACGATGTTGAAATGGAAGTAAAAGTAAAAGATGAAAATCCAGGAAAGAAAACTACACAAACAGCTAAAGATAAAATAGGAGAGAATGTATATTATTCAGTATATACTTCACAAATAGAAGAAAAATTAAATGCTAACCAAGATTATAAATTAAAAGAAGGAGATATAGTTTCAGTTGATGTAAAAAATACAAATCAAACTTTATCACAACAATTAAAGAACTTCTTTTACTCTGTTGTAGGAAAAGATACATATACAATAGCAGCATCACATGCTGGAATAGTAACAGCAACAGGAAAATAAATTATAAAAGCTTGTAATTTTTATTACAAGCTATTTTAGAAGGATAGCAAAGGAAAATAAAATATGAAGATACAAAGTTTAGCGGTAATGTTTATTATATTGATTTTGCCAATATCATTAGTATTAGCATCATATACACAAAACAGAGTAGAAACACTTCAAACACAGGCGTCATATGACTCAAAACTAAATGACGCAACATATGATGCATTAAAAGCATATCAATTAAATAGTTTAAATAGTGATACTTCAGATTATACAAACTCAAAAATGAGAGATATAAAAGCATCTATAAATACATTCTTTAATTCAATGTCAACCAATTTTGCAACACTAGGATACACAAAAGATACATTACAAACTTACATACCCGCTTTAGTCTACACAATGTATGACGGATATTATATATATTCACCATATAAAAATACTTGGGATGCAGAAATAGAAGAAAAACACAAAGATGATAAGTCATATCAAAATGGTGAAAAATTATATGGATTAAAACCATATGTATATTATAGTTGTAGATATAAAAAATCAAATTTAGATGTAACAATAACATATTCACTTGATAATTATATCCAAATACAAGGATATGTAGATGTAAACGGACAAAAGAAAACTGTAAGTAAATATGGATACTTATTAAGTAATGTAGATGTAAATGGAGACACAGTAAAATATAGAGGAGTACAAATAGATACAGAAACATTAAGAGAAAATGTATATGTGGATGGAGAATATAAAGAAAATTTACAATACATAAAAAGAAATGGAACAAAATATTATACAGATGGTACTAAAGTCTTTTCTATTATGAGCGGAAAATCTGTAGTTCAGGAATCTGGAATTACAGTAGCTGAAATACAAAATAACAATAATGCAAAAGAGTATTATAAAGAAGCAAAAGACATAGAAAACTTTATAAATGAATATTTAAGTGATATAACAACAAATGATATTGTGGATATAGAAACAGGAAAAAAATATGCAAATGGAGAAAGTCCATACTATACTATAAATGGAAAAATATTTGACTTTGATAATATAGAATCAAGCACATCAAATTTTAATACACATAGAATAGACGTAATAAAAAATTCAATAGAAAGAAATTTATCAATTGCAATATCTAATTTTAATAATTATTCAAATGCTAGTACAGACTTCCAATTACCAAAACTAAAAGATACAGATTGGGATAAAATAATGGACAATATATCAATAATAAGCTTTATGCAAGGAATAAATATTGGAGGAAAAGTTTATAATGGATATTCTATTATAACAAATACGATAAATCAAGATATAGTAATGGATGATTCTATCTATATAGAGGATAATAATACAAACACATTTCATAGAATTACTGAAGAAAACTTAAATTTAAACAATGTTACAGGAATTTATAATGTTAATTTAGAGAGAAGATCTTCAGAAGATAGTGCAAGTAAAACAGTTTATTATTTCCCAGTATATGGAGTTCTTTCATATGACTCTATTGTTACACAAAATAAAATTGCTAAAGATGCAAATCAATCAATAAATGACTATGTTTCTGGATTAAATACAAATTTACAAAAAGCATATTATACTGCATTAGGTAGAGAAAGATATGGATTGTATAGACAAAAATTAATAATTAATCCGTCATAAAAAATTTTCTTATGGTATAGAAAAAACTAAAATGGGATTTAAGTTAAGATAACAACTTAAATCTCATTTTAGTTTTGTATAAAAAAAGTTAAAAAGTTAATAATAATATAAAAATATTATAAGGAGAAAAACATTGAACAAACATAAAATTTTATGGGGAATAATTATAATAAGTACATTATTAATAACGTATTTTTACACACTTTCAATTCAATCAATACCAGATAATATAATTATATTTGAAGGAGAGTCAATTAATTTAAAAACAGTATTAGGATTAAAGGCAAATCTAACAGAAAAAAACCAAATTATAGAAACATTATCAAGAACCCAAACAAATACCATAAATACTGCAGGGAAAAAGGTTGTAAAATTAAGCTTATTTGAAAATATATTTTTAAAAGATATAAATGTAGATGTATTACCAAAAACTAAAGTAATACCAGTAGGTAATATTGCAGGAATAAAGTTGTATACCAGTGGAGTTCTTGTAGTAGGAATGTCAGAAATAGAAGGCATAGACAATAAAAAATATAAGCCATATGAAAATACAGGAATACAAGAAGGAGATAGAATAATAGCTATAAATAATAAAAACATAGGAAACACAGAAGATTTAATCAAAAATGTAAATCAATCAAAAGGAAATGAAATAGAAATTCAATATGTTCATCAACAAAAAACATTACAATGCTCAATAAAACCGGTAGAAACAGCACAAAAAGATTATAAACTAGGTCTATGGGTTAGAGACAGTGCAGCAGGAGTGGGAACAGTAACATTTTATGAACCGTCTTCTAAGAGTTTTGGAGCATTAGGACATGGCATAACAGATATAGATACAGAACAACTTATTGACATTGCATCTGGAGAATTTGTAACAACAAAAATATTAAATGTAGTAAAAGGGGAAAGTGGAAATCCTGGACGCATACAAGGTACTGTTGAAAATCAAAAAAATATAGGAACAATTTATAAAAATACACAATATGGAATTTATGGAAAAGTTGATAATATATCAAGTTTAGATATTGATAAATCAAAAGAAATGGAATTAGCATTAAGAAATGAAATAAAAATTGGAAAAGCAACAATTTTGTGTAGCTTAGAAAATGGAAAAATAAGTGAACATGAAATTGAAATAGAAAAAATCTTTAAAGATAATAATTATGATAATAAGAGTATGTTAATAAAAGTTACAGACAAGGATTTATTAGAAAAAACAGGAGGCATAATACAACGGAATGAGTGGTTCACCAATAATTCAAAATGGAAAATTTATTGGTGCAGTAACACATGTACTTGTTAATAATCCAGAAGAAGGTTATGCGGTTTTTGGAGATATAATGTTAAAACAAATGAAGACAGTAGAAAAATAAAAAGCTCCTTTGAGCTTTTTACTTTTCTAGAAGCATTGGTCCTATTTGAGTAACAGTACCAGCTCCTAAAGTTAAGATTAAATCATCTTTTTGAACATTTTCTTTTAGATAAGTAACACAATCATTAAAATCAGGAATATACTTAGCATCTTTTCCTAAAGAAATTATTTTATCAACTAAATCTTTAGAAGAAATATTGTAAGTGTTAGTTTCTCTAGCTGCATAGATATCTAAAACAATAACATTATCAAAATTTAACAAAGCATGTGCAAAATCGTCTAATAGATTTTTTGTTCTACTATAAGTATGTGGCTGAAAAACAACCCATGATTTATTATGTTTTTTATTTGCAACTGATTTAGAGGTAGCAACAATTTCAGTTGGATGATGTCCGTAGTCATCATATATACTAGCTCCATTTACTTTTCCTTTAAACTCAAATCTTCTGTGAGCACCGGTAAATTTTTTTAAGGCTGATTGTAAATCTTTTTTGTCTATTCCATAATAATCACACAAAGAAATACAAGCTAATGCATTTAGAACGTTATGACCACCAGGAACTGATAACTTGATTTTTTCAAAAAATTTGCCATTTTTATAAACATCAAATGAAGCGAAAGCATCATTATCAAATTCAATATTTTTAGCACAGAAATTAACATTTGTATTATTTATTCCATATGTAATAATTTTAGCATTTGTATATTGAGGTAAATCAAGGCAATTTTTATCATCACCATTAATAACCAATAAACCATCATCTGGTAATAATTTAACATATTTTATAAAAGCATATTTTATATTTTCAAAAGTTTTAAAATAATCAAGATGATCATTATCTATGTTTAAAATAATTTCAGCTTTAGGGCTAAATTTTAAAAAGCTTTCAACATATTCACAAGCTTCTATTATAAAATGGTCACTATTTCCAACTCTATAATTTCCATCAATAGCTTTCAAGAAAGCACCAACTTGAATACTTGGATCTTGTAAAGCTTCAAGGAAACAAAGAGAAATCATTGAAGTAGTTGTTGTTTTTCCATGTGTTCCAGAAATACAAATAGTATCTTTATAACATCTTGTAAGTTCACCTAAAAAATCAGCTCTTTCTATAGTTGGAATATTTAATTTCTTGGCTTCTACCATTTCAGGGTCATCTTGTTTTATTGCTGCAGAATAAACTACAACATCAGATTTAGCAACATCTTCTAAATTATGACCAATTGTAACTTTTATTCCCATAGAATTTAATTTATCTGTTGCTTCAGATTTTGCCCAGTCTGAACCAGTAACATTAAATCCCCAATTTGTAAGTATTGCTGCGATTCCGCTCATACTTACTCCACCAATACCAATCATATGTACATTTTTATATTTTTTAATATTTTCTATATTTGGCATTTAAAATCCACTCCTTAAGTTTTAATAAAGTAAAAAATAATTTAATATAATTTTAACAGATAGATTATATAATTATATTCTTTAAAATTCAAGAGTTTTTGGAAAATCTTATTATAAAATAAATATATTTTTCAAATTATATAATTAGTACTATTTTACATTTTTTATTAAATACATATACTAAAATTATTAAATAAAAAATTTTTTATAAAAATTGTAAAAAAAAGAAGGAAAAAAATTTTTTATGGAGAATAATAAGATAAGTACATAAGAATAAACTAATATGTACAAATATTAAAACTTAAGGAAGGACGGTGCACTAAAATGCAAATTACAGATGTACGTTTAAGAAAAGTAAATTCAGAGAACAGAATGAAAGCTGTTGCTTCTGTAACATTCGATAACGAATTCGCAGTACATGATATCAAAGTTATCGAAAGCCAAAATGGATTATTCATAGCTATGCCTAGCAGAAAAACTCCAAACGGAGAATTCAGAGATATAGCACATCCAATCAATGCTGAAACAAGAGAGAAAATTCAAAAAGCTATATTAGAAGCTTATGAAGCTCCAGAAACAGAGGAATCAGCAGAATAATAAATTTAAAAGAATCTGAAGAATAAAACTTCAGGTTCTTTTTTGTGTTTAATAAAAACAAAAATATAAGGAAAGCACTAATATTAATTAATACAATAGAATACAAAAAATATATGCAAAAAGCATAATAAAAATAGTGAAAAATATTGAAATACATAAAATGTTGTGTTAGAATTACTTTGTAAAAAATATAGAAGTAAATAACACTAATATTGAAAATTAAATACCTTTGTCTAGATGCATTCAATGGAATGTTATTTATTGAAGTATATATTTACAATGGATTAAATAAAAAATGTATTAAAAAGAAAAAAGTACGAATAATAAGAAAAAATAATAAGATACAAAGGAGAGGATTTTTTATGAAAAAAGAAAATAAAGACAAAGGTATAACACTAGTAGCACTGGTTATAACAATAATAATCTTATTGATATTAGCAACAATATCAATACAATCATTAACAAATACAGGATTATTTGCAAAAGCACAAGAAGCAAAGGAAAAGTCACAAAATGCAGAAGAGAATCAAGCAAAGACATTAAATGAATATGAAGATGAATTAAATAAATATATATCAGGAGATGTAAAAACACCAGTAAAAAAAGTTAGTGATAATATAGGAAGTGTGTTAAGTATAACAGATAATACAGAATTACAAGATGCATATGGAAATAAAATAGTAGTACCAGCAGGATTCAAAGTAACAAATGATGCAGCAACAGTTGATAAAGGTATAGTTATAGAAGATGCAACATCAGGAGCAACAGCTGGAAGTCAATTTGTATGGATACCAGTTGGAAAAATTTATACAGATGAGCAAAAAACAGAATCACAAACTAAAACTATTACATTAGGAAGATATGATTTTGATGAAACAACTGGAGAAAAAAGTGCATATTCAGGAAGTTATGTAGAGGAAGACAAAGGAGATACAAATACAACATTAAAAAATTATGGAAATACAATAGCAAAAAATATAACAAATTTTAAAAATAGTGTAACAAAAAATAATGGATATTATATCGGTAGATATGAAGCAAGAACAACCACAGCAAGAACATCAGCAGATAACACATTAACACAAATAACAGAAAAAGGAACAGATCAGGTATATAATTATGTAACACAAATACAAGCAGCAGAACAAGCACAAAATATGTATAATAGTAATAAATTCACAAGCGACTTAATGAATAGTTATGCATGGGATACAGCAACATTGTTCTTACAAACATGTGGAACAAATGCAACATATTCAAGACAAAATAGTTTAAATACAGGTTCAATAGCACAAACAGGAACAAACACACAAAGTACTAAAGATGTGCAATGCAATGTATATGACATGGCAAGTAATGTATTAGAATGGACAACAGAGACGACAGACAATTCAGAATTTCCCTGCGTCTATAGTGGAGGCAGTTGCTATTACAACAACGATTACACAAGCTTTCACAGCTTCAACACTACTTCCGCCAGCTTCGATAGCATCAGTTTTCGCCCACTTTTATTTGTGTAACTCTGAATGCTTAAGCCGTGAAATAAACATATAACTAAATAACTTTTATTAGAATGACACTCATAAAAGTGCTTTTGAAATATCCAAAAGCGCTTTTATGAAATTAATTTCTCCAAAATTTGAACTGCATTGGAAGCAGCTCCCTTACGCAAATTATCAGCAACAACCCATAAATTAATACCATAAGGAACACTAAAATCACGTCTAATTCTACCAACAAAAACTTCATCATAACCATCAGCTTTAGTAGCCAAAGGATAATAATCTTTTTCAATATCATCAACAAGAATAATACCAGGAGAATTTTGTAACAGCATTTTAACATCATAAATATCAAAATTTGTTTTAAACTCAATATTTATACTCTCACTATGACAATTCATAACAGGAACCCTAACACATGTAGCAGTAACAGGAAGCATAGGCTTATTTAAAAGTTTTCTAGTTTCATTAATCATTTTATACTCTTCTTTTGTATAACCATCAGGCTCAAAAACATCAATATGAGGCAAACAGTTATTAAAAATAGGATGTGGAAACTTTTTAGGAGCAATTCCTTTAATACCATTTTCTAAATCCTCAATTCCTGCCTTTCCGGAACCAGAAACAGCTTGATATGTAGAATACACTACTCTTTTTATTTTATATTTATCATCTAAAGGTTTCAAAGCAACAACAGCTTGTATTGTAGAACAATTAGGATTTGCAATAATTCCTTTATTTTCAAAAATCTTTTCAGCATTAACTTCAGGAACAACCAACGGAACATCTTTATCCATCCTATAAACACTACTATTATCTATTACTATACACCCAGTTTGAACAGCAATAGGAATAAATTTTTTAGAAACAGCACTGCCAGCACAGAAAATAGCATAATCAAAATTGAATTTAAATGAATTTTCTGTTAATTCCTGAATTATATAATTTTGACCTAAGAATTGTACTTTGGTACCAGCAGATTTTTTAGAAGCAAATAAAGTATATGTACAATTTTTAAAGCTTTTTTCTTCTAAAACTTTTAATACAGTTCGGCCAACTACACCAGTTGAACCTACAATTGCAACTTTATAATTAGTTTTCAAAATAAATACCTCCATAAACTTTTTTAATCTAGTATATTAAAAATAAATAAAAATGTTACAAAATATAATTCCAGCATGTCTCAAAATAAAATTTTATAGAAATAATCAAATAAAAACATTGAAAGAATAACAAAAAATGAGATTCAAGTTATAATTTTAACTCAAATCTCATCTTTTATGTTGGACTTTTTACAGTCCAATTAAAGAAATTAAATTTTTTCCTTTTTTAAAGAATCAACCTTTTTTTTATCTACAATGTAAAATACATAATACAATTCAAGCCACAGTTTATCGTCAAAAAGTAATTTAAAAGGTTCAAACAGAAAATCTTTTGAACTTACAGTTATATACTCAGCATGAACCCTTATAACATAGTTCTTATGTTGCAATTCATCTATACTATGTTGAATTATAGAAGTAAAAGGTGACAATTCAACAGGTAACAAATTGGCGTCATCCCTAACTGTTACATAGAAAACATAATGAGGTTTAAACCGTTTCTTTGCTTCCTTAATAATTTCTTCTTTGTTCATACAGAACCTCCTTGAGATTTATATAATTTAATATTAATATATTATAACAAAAATTAAGAAAAATTGCAAAAAAAAGTTGCATAATTTTGACAATAATAGTATAATAGATAATGTGAGATAATAAAAATAGAATAAAAGAAAAAAGAGAGGTAGAAAAAATGGATTACGTTTATATACTAAGAGAAGCGTTAATTTGGATAATAACGATATTCTGGTTATATCAAATATTAGTAAGTGTATGCTCATTAGTAAAATTAAAAGACAAACCATTAAAAGTAAACAAAAATCACAGATTTATGGCAATAATACCAGCACACAACGAAGAAGCAGTAGTAGGAAACTTAATAGAAAGCTTAAAAAATCAAGAATATGACAAAAATTTATACGATATATATGTAATTGCAGATAACTGTACAGACAGAACTGCAAGAATAGCAAGAGAAGCTGGTGCAATAGTATATGAAAGATACGACGAAACAAAGAAAACAAAAGGATATGCACTAGACTGGTTCTTACAACAAAAAATAAAAGAAGATGCACCATATGATGCAATATGTATATTTGATGCAGACAACATAGTAGACAAAAACTTCTTAAAAGCAATGAACAAAAAACTATGTCAAGGAGAAGAAGTTGTTCAAGGATATAGAGATATCAAAAATCCAACAGACAACTGGATAACATCAGGATATGCACTATTCTACTGGACAATGCACAAATTCTATCATTTAGCAAGATATAATTTAGGACTATCACCATTATTAAACGGAACAGGATTTATGGTAAGCTTTGACATCATAAAAGAAAATGGTGGATGGAAAACAGTAACATTAACTGAAGACATTGAATTCTCATTACAAAGAATCCTAAAAGGAAAAAGATTAGGATGGTCAACAGAAGCAATAGTATATGATGAACAACCAACAGGATTTGCACAAAGTTGGTCACAAAGAAGCAGATGGACAGTAGGACATATGCAATGTATGAAAGAATATACAGCAAAATTAGCAGAAGCAGTAAAAGACAACAAAACAATGATGAACTTTGATGGTTTCTTATATATAATAGGAAGTATACCAATGTTCATATTAACATTAATTTTACTAGTATCAAATTTTGTAATATATGCAATGGATGGGATGACACAAGTAGAACTAGTAATAAATATATTAAGATATCTAATACCAACATTTGTATTACCATCACTTACAGCAGCATTTGTTATGTGGATAGATGGTAAGCCAATAAAACCAATGATAAAAGGATTATTCACATATCCATTATTCATGGGTTCATGGTTACTAATAAACTTTAAATGTTTATTTAAAAGAGAAACAAGTTGGGAAAAAATTACTCATAATAGAAGCATAAAAATAGATGATGTAAACGAAAATATAGAAGAAGTAGCAAAAGAAGTAGAAAAAGTTTAAAAAAAACTTCAAAAAGCTTGCATTTATGCTAAAAATTGGGTATAATATAAATATCAACATACGAGACAGTAAAGAGTGGGAACAAATCCCACTCTTTAGTTTTGAAATAAAAGGAGGTAAAAAGTGGCAAGTATAGAAGAAAAAGTAACAAAATTAGTAGAACCAATAATTGAAAACTTAGGTTACGAACTATATGATGTAGAATATGCAAAAGAAGGAAAAAACTACTTTTTAAGAATATTTATAGACAACGAAAAAGGAATAGACTTAAACGATTGCGAAAAAGTAAATGATTCAATTACAGACATTTTAGATAAAGAAAATTACATAAAAGAACAATACTTTTTAGAAATATCTTCGCCAGGAATAGAAAGAGTACTAAGAAAAGACAAACATCTAGAAAAAAATATTGGCGAAGAAGTAACAATAAAATTATTTAAAAAAGACGAAAACGGAAAAAAAGAATATTTAGGAAAATTAAAAGATTTCAATCAAGAAAAAATAGTGATAGAACAAGAAGAAAAAGATATAAACATAGAAAGAAAAAACATATCACAAATAAAAACAGTTTATAATTGGTAATATTATTATAAGGGTAAAATAATTGTATTAGCCCCAAATGATAAAAGTATATAAATAATAGGAGGAATAAAAATGAAAGCTATAGATAACAAAGAGTTAATATTAGCATTAGAAGAATTAGAAAAAGAGAAAGGAATAAAAAAAGAATATGTACTAGAATCAATAGAAACAGCATTAGTTACAGCATATAAAAGAAATTTTGATGCATTAGAAAATGTAAAAGTAGACATAGACCATAAAACAGGTGCAACACATATTTATTCAGTAAAAGAAATAGTAGAAAACGCAAATGATGAAGTAACAGAAATAAGCTTAGAAGAAGCACATAAAATAAATAAAAACTTAACATATGGAGATACAGTAGATATTGAAATAGTACCAAAAGACTTTGGAAGAATAGCAGCACAAACAGCAAAACAAGTTATTGTACAAAAATTAAGAGAAGTAGAAAGAGACTTAATATTTGACGAATATAGCCAAAGAAAAGGTGAAATAGTTTCAGGAATTATACAAAAAGCAGATAAAAACATAGTAGTTGTTGACTTAGGAAGAATAGAAGGAATAATGCTTTCTAAAGAGCAAGTACCAACAGAAAAATACAGAGTAAATGACAAAATAAAAGCATATATAGTAGATGTAGAAAGAGGACTAAAAGGAGCACCACAAGTAATGATATCTAGAAGTCATCCAGACTTTGTAAGAAAATTACTAGAATTTGAAATACCAGAAATATATGAAGGTGTTATAGAAATAAAAAGTGTTTCAAGAGATGCAGGTTCAAGAAGCAAAGTAGCAGTATATTCACCAGACCCTAATATAGACCCAGTTGGTTCATGTGTCGGAGCAAAAGGTGTAAGAATTCAAAATGTAATAAACGAATTACATGGAGAAAAAATTGATGTTATAGAATGGGATGAAGATCCAAGTATATACATAGCATCAGCATTATTACCAGCACAAATATTAGCAGTAGATATAAAAGAAGACGAAAGATTTGCAGAAGTTATAGTACCAGATGATCAATTATCATTAGCAATTGGTAAAGCAGGACAAAATGCAAGATTAGCAGCTAAATTAACAAATTGGAAAATAGATATAAAATCAGAATCACAATTTAGACAAATACTTCAAGAACAACAAAATCAAAGTGAAGAAGAAAACGAAAAAATTGAAAATAATGAAAATGAAAACAAAGAATAATGTGTAAATTTTAGGGACAAAATGCACATTAAACGTGATAATAAGCAAAATCTAGGCATAAATTAAAAGGAAGGTGTATGTTATGAAAAAACAACCACAAAGAACATGCATGGGATGTAATGAAAAAAAAGACAAAAAAGATTTAATACGAATAGTTAAAAATAAAGATAATGAAATATCTATAGACAGAACAGGAAAAAAAGAGGGACGAGGAGCATATATCTGTGATGATGTAAATTGCTTAGAAAAAGTAATAAAAAGTAAAAGACTAGAAAGAGTCTTAGAAATACCAATTTCAAAAGAAATTTATGAAAGTTTAAGAGGTGTAATTATTGATAAATAATAATATATTAGGCTTAATAGGACTAGCAATGAAAGCTGGAAAAGTAGCATTTGGAGCAGATAGTGTAGAAGAAAGTATACTAAAAAGAAAAGTAAAATTAGTAATAGTTTCAAAAGAAAGTTCAGAAAGAACAAAAAGTAAATTTTCAAAAATATGTGAAAAGTATAATATACCAATAATTATAGATGGAAACATAGAAGAAATAAGTAAATCTATAGGAAAAAATAATAAAGCTGTAATAGGAATAAAAGACATAAATTTTGCAAATTCAATTCAAAAAAAATACAATGGGGGTGATGTTATTGGGTAAGATAAAAATTTATGAAATAGCAAAAAAGCTAGACTTAACCAGTAAAGAAGTATTAGAGATGGCACAAAAACTAAATATCCAAGTTAAAAGCCATATGAGCAGTGTAGAAGAAGAAGAAGCTAAAAAAATAGAAAATAATTTAACAAATAAGACAGAACAAACTTCAAAGCAACAACAAGCTTCAAAAAAAGAAGATAAAACAGCAAAACAAAATGTAACACCAAAAAAAGAAGAAAAAGCACCAGTTATTATAAGAAGAGAAGTTATAATAAATGAAGAAGAAAATAAAAAAAATGAAAACAAAAAGCAAGAAACAAAAAGAGACAATAATGTGGGATTTGTAGAAAGAAGACAAAACAAGGACTTTAATATAGTTTATAGAAATAAGCCCAATAAACCTAAAACAGTTAATGAATTGTTTGGACTAAATAAACCAGAAAAGAAGAAAGAAGAACCTAAAAAAGAAGAAATAAAAAATGAAGTGCCAGCAATAAAAGAAGAAATAAAAAAACAAGGGGATAGTAATTTAACAATGCAAAAACAAGTAGCAGAAAAGAAAAACATAACACAAGAAAATAAATTTAATAATAATAGAAATTTCAATAATTCAAATAATAATAGAACAAATAACTTTAATAATAGAAATAATAATAATCGTAACAACAACGCAAATAACAACTTTAACAATAGAAACAACAATAATAGATTTAACAACAATAATAATAGAAATTCTAAAAATGGAGAATTTAATAATTCAAATAATGGAAATAATTTCAGAAGAAATAATGGAAACTTCAATAATAAAAACAATTACAATGGAAACAATTATAATAGAAGACCATTAGATGAAAAAGGAATTGAAAAAAATATTAAAAACATAATGGCAGTAGATACTGTTGAAAAAGAAGTTGTTAGAGATTATAGTAAAAATATTGATAAACAAAAATTCAATAATAAATTTGATGATAACAAAAATAAAAAATCAAAATCAAGAAGAAATGAAAATAGTTTTGATGAAGGAAAACTAAAATCATTAAAACAAACAAGCAAATTATCAAACATGTTTGAAGACCAAGATGGTGGAATGTTAGATTACTACGATTTAACAACACAAAGAGGAAGAAAAGGTAAGAAAAAACAAGTTAAAAACGAAGAAAGAAATAAACAAAAAATATTTGAATTAACAGAAATAGAAATACCAGATTCAATATCAGTAAAAGACTTAGCTGCAGAAATGAAAAAAACAACAGCTGAAGTAATTAAAAAATTATTTGGATATGGAATTATGGCTACAATAAACCAAGACTTAGACTTTGATACTGCATTTTTAGTAGCAGGAGAATTTGGAATCACAGCTAAAAAGAAAGAAACTGTAACAGATGAAGATATTTTATTTGATGATTCTGAAGATAAAGAAGAAGACTTAGAAGTAAGACCACCAGTAGTTGTTGTTATGGGACACGTAGACCATGGTAAAACATCACTATTAGACACAATCAGAAAAACAAATGTAATAGGTGGAGAAGCTGGAGGAATTACACAAGCAATTGGTGCATACAAAGTAAAAGTAAATGGTAGAGAAATAACTTTCTTAGATACACCAGGACACGAAGCATTTACAGCAATGAGAGCAAGAGGTGCTCAAATAACAGATATAGCAATATTAGTAGTTGCAGCAAATGACGGTATAATGCCACAAACAGTTGAAGCTATAAACCATGCAAAATCAGCAGGAATACCAATTATAGTTGCAATAAACAAAATAGATTTACCAGATGCAAATGTTGATAAAGTAAAACAAGAATTAATGAACTATGAACTTGTACCAGAAGAATGGGGAGGAGACACAATATGTGTACCAATCTCAGCTAAAAACAACATAAATATAGACCAATTATTAGAAATGGTATTATTAGAAGCAGATGTTCTTGAACTAAAAGCAAATCCAAATAAACAAGCAAAAGGTGTTGTAATAGAAGCAAGACTTGACAAATCAAAAGGAGCAATAGCAACAATGCTTGTACAAAGAGGAAAACTAGATGTTGGAGACACAATAATTGTTGGTTCATCAATTGGTAGAATAAGAGCAATGACAAATGAAAACGGTAAAAAAGTAAAATCAGCAGGACCATCAACACCAGTAGAAATAATGGGACTAACAGAAGTACCAGAAGCTGGAGACACATTCTATGAAGTAAAAGACGAAAAAACAGCAAAACACTTAATAGAAAAGAGAAAACGTGAAGCTAGAGAAAAAGCATTTGGAGCAGCAACAAAAGTTACATTAGACAACTTATTTGAACAAATGGAAGAAGGAAATCTAAAAGTACTAAACTTAATAGTAAAAGCAGATGTCCAAGGATCTGTAGAAGCTGTTAAACAATCAATGGAAAAACTACAAAACGAAGAAGTAAGAGTAAAAGTAATCCATGCAGCACCAGGAGCAGTTAACGAATCAGACGTAACACTTGCAAAAGTATCAAATGCAATAATCATAGCATTTAATGTAAGACCAATACCAGCAGCAAAAGAAATGGCAGAAAAAGAAGAAGTACAAATAAAACAATACTCAGTAATTTACCAAGCAATAGAAGAAGTAGAAGCCGCTATGAAAGGAATGTTAGCACCAAAATATGAAGAAAAAGTAATAGGAAATGCAGAAGTAAGACAAACATTTAGAATCTCAAATGTTGGAACAATTGCAGGTGCTTATGTATTAACAGGAAAAGTAGAAAGAAATGCAGGAGTTAGAGTAATAAGAGACAATGTAGTAATCCATGAAGGAAAACTAGCTACATTAAAGAGATTCAAAGACGATGCAAAAGAAGTATCAAAAGGATTTGAATGTGGTATTCAAATTGAAAACTACAATGACATCAAAGAGGGAGACATTATTGAAGTATATGTAATGGAAGAAATAAAAAGATAAAAAATCGGGATTAGGGGACGGGTCTCCAATCCCAAAAAAATGCAATTAAGAGGAGGTAGACAAAATGCCTAATAAAAACAACAACAGAATGGGACGTATTGACGAAGAATACAGAAAAGAATTAAGCCAAATCATTGGATTTGAATTGAAAAATTCAAGTATTACAGGTATGATAAGTGTTACAAAAGTAAAAGTAACATCAGACCTAAAATATGCAAAAGTATATGTAAGCATTTTTAATTCAAAAAATATAAAAGATACAATGGAAGGACTTAAGAAATCATCAGGATTTATAAGAACAGAATTAGCAAAAAGAATTAATTTAAGAAACACACCAGAATTAATATTTGAAATAGATGATTCAATGGAATATGGAGCAAAAATAGATTCAATACTAAAAGAAATAATGCCAAACAAATAAATTGTCAAAAGGGACGCCCTTTATTGACAAGTAAAAGATGTTAAAAGGGATTGTTCCCTTTTTGACAGTTAAAAAAGTTGTCAAAAAAGCCCGTCCCTTTTGACACAAGTGAAAGAAAGTTGCCCAAAAGGCCTGGCCCATTTGACAGAAAAGGCTGGGACTTTTGACAGAAATGGAGAAAATTATGACTTTAGATAATATATTAGAAGAAATAAAAAAAGCTGAAACAATAGTAATAATGGCACATGAAACACCTGATGGAGATGCAATTGGAAGTTGTTTAGCAATGAAAGTGGCATTAAAACAATTGGGAAAAAATGCTGATGTAATAATAAGAGAAGTTCCAAAAATATTTAACTTCTTACCAGGAAGAGAAGATATAAAAACAGATTCAGAGGTAGAAAGATATGACTTAGCAATAAGTTTAGACTGTGCAGATTTTAAAAGATTAGTAGGAAGCGAATATTTTGAAAAAGCTAAACAAACAATAGTAATAGATCACCATGGTAGCAATAAAATGTATGGGGACATAAACTTTGTAAATCCAGTTGCACCAGCATGTTGTCAAATTCTAATAGGAATGTTCCAATATTTTAACATAAATATAGATAAAGAATTAGGAACATGTATATTAACAGGAATAATTACAGACACAGGCGGATTCAGATATTCAGGGGTAACACCAGAAACATTTGAATTTACAGCTGAATTACTAGAAAAAGGAGTAAATGTTTCAGACATATATAAAAGAGTATTAGAAACAAAAACAAAAGCTAACTTTGAATTAATGAAAAGAACAATAGACAGAATGGAATTTTTAGAAGATGGAAAAGTTACTTTTACATATATAACAAATAAAGATTTAAAAGAAGTAAATGCAGGAATAGGAGATCATGAAGGACTTGTAGAAATAGGAAGAGATGTAGAAGGTGTTGAAGTATCAGTATTTATTAGACAAAAAGATGAAGAAGAAACATATAAAGTTTCTATGCGTTCGAATGATTATGTTAATGTTTCTGATGTATGTATGATGTTTGGCGGTGGAGGCCACGAAAAAGCAGCAGGAGCTGTTATTCAAGGAGATATTGAACAAGTAAAACAAAAAATAATGAAAGAATTAAAAAAAGTTTTAAAATAAAAAACGGGAATGAGGGAAAAAATTCGGGATTCGAGACCCGTCCACCAATCCCGCTTTTTTATAGAGAGGAAAATCATGGACGGAATAATAATTATAAATAAAACAAAAGGATGTACATCACATGACATAGTATATAAAATAAAAAAAATGTTAAACGAAAAAGTAGGACACACTGGCACATTAGATCCAATGGCAGAAGGAGTATTACCTATATTAGTAGGGAAAGGAACACTAGCTTCAAAATACTTGATAAATCATGATAAAAAATATATAGTAGAATTGCAATTAGGAACAAAAACAGATACAGCAGATGGTGAAGGAAAAATAGTAAAACAACAACCAGTAAATAAAGAAATACTAACAACAAAAAATATAGAAAAAATTTTACAAAGTTTTGTAGGAAAACAAGAACAAATTCCACCTATATATTCAGCAATAAAAATAAATGGAAAAAAATTATATGAATATGCTAGAAAAGGCCAAGAAATAGAACTAAAACCAAGAAAAATAGAAATCTACAACATAAAATTAATAAATTACTCTGTAGAAGAAAAACAAATCAAATTTGAGGTGTTTTGCGGGAAAGGAACATATATAAGGAGTTTGTGTGAAGACATAGCTATAAAATTTGGAACAGTAGGATATATGAAATCACTTAAAAGGATTCAAGTTGGAGATTTTAAAATTGAAGATAGTATAACAATAGATGAATTAAATAATATTATACAAAAAAATGAATTAGATAAAACTAAAACAATAATAACATTAGAAAAACTATTTGAAAAAATACCATCAATAAGGTTAGACAACAGAAAATTAGAACTATTTTTAAATGGAGTTATGCTAACACAAAAGCAAAATGAAGGGGTATACAAAATATATAATCAAAAAGATGAATTTATAGGAACAGGAACAATAAAAGACAACCTACTAAAAAGAGACATTATATTGTAATAAAATAAAAAACACATCATATACTTAAACAAAAGATATGGTGTGTTTATATTATTTATAGCTCACTTTTATTCTAAAAATTGAATGGAGTGGATTTAATGATTTATATAGAAAAAAATGACAAGCCTAATATAATAGAAAAAATGTTAAACTTAATAAAAGTACAAGACAGCACAATAATATTACCAATAAATGAGAAAACAAAAGAAAAACAAATAGAGAAAATAGCAAAAAAAACAATAAAAGTAATAGGAAAAATATCAAATAGTAAAAAGATAGTATTAAGCAAAAAAATGAAGAAAGAAGAAAAATACATAAATTATTTAAATGAATATGGAATAGAAATTGCTGATGGAAGATGGTTGTTTGAAATTTTATTAACAGACATTGTAAACTATATAGTAGAAAAACAAAAAATAGAAAGAGTAAATATATCAGTACTTATAAATGATTTAACAGATAAAGAATTTGAAAATATAAAATTATTAGCCCAAAAATATACGACAATTAACATAGTTACAAACCATATAGAGAAATTTAGAAAATTAGAACAACAATTGCAAGAAAAAGGAATAATAGCAACAATAACAAACAATAAAAAGAAAAGCCTTATGAAATCTCAGATAATAATTAATATAGACTTTCCAAAAGAATTAATTAATAAATATAGAATAAACGAAAGTGCTACAATTGTAAATGTAAAAAGACCAATAAAAATTACACAAAAAAGATTTAATGGTGTAACAGTAAACGATTATGAAATTGAATACAGAAATGATATTTGCAATGAAAAATTTTTTGTGGATAAATATAATTTAAAAGATTTATATGAAGCAGAAATGTACAAAAGAGATTCATTTACAAATTTACGAAAAAAAATAAAAAATGACAAAGTATTGATAAATAAATTATATTTGAATAATGGAGAATTATAGAAAAAAATTTAGTGAAAAGCTTTTCTTTTTATAAAAAGTATAATATAATAAAGATATTAAAATGCAAAAGATTGCAGGGAGGAAAAGAAAATGCCAAGTAATAGTAATAATGGTAGAAGAACAAAAACAACATCAAAAATAAAAACACAAAACAAAAATAAAACACCCAAAGGCACAAACAAGAAAAAGGGAACAAAAAGAAAAATGAATCCAAAATTAAAAATGTTTTTAAAAATATTGTTAGTTATATTTTTACTTTTATGTGTTGTAGGAGCAGGAATAGTAGCGGCAATGTTCTTTGGCTTATTTGGAGATGAATTTGAAATAAGTAAAGAAGAATTAATAGTAGGAACATCAAACACAATAGTAGTAGACAAAGATGGAAAAGAAATAGCAAATTTAAGTAGTGACGAAAAAAGAAAAACAGTATCATTAAGTGAAATGTCACCATACTTACCTAAAGCATACATAGCAATAGAAGACAAAAGATTCTATTCACACAATGGTGTAGATATAAAAAGAACAGCAGGAGCGATTTTAGGAACAGTAACTGGAAATTCTTCATATGGAGGAAGCTCTATAACACAACAATTAGTAAAAAATATAACAAAAGATAAAGCAAGATCAGGTATAGCAGGTGTAGTAAGAAAAATGAAGGAATGGTCAAAAGCTGTACAAGTAGAAAGAATGATATCAAAAGACCAAATACTAGAATTATACTTAAATATCATATTTGTTGGCGGTAACGAATTACACGGTGTAGAATTAGGTTCACAATATTATTTTAATAAAAGTGCGAAAGATTTAGACTTAGCAGAATGTGCATTTTTAGCAGGGATTAATAATTCACCAAATGCGTACAATCCTTATGATACATCTCTAGATCAAGAAAAAACAGCTAAGCTAAGAAAAGAAAGAACATTAACAGTTCTAAAAGAAATGAAATCACAAGGAATGATAGAAAATGAAGATGAATATAATGCAGCTGTAGCCAAAGTAGAAGAAGGTTTAACATTTGAAAAAGGATATGCAGGAACATCAAATTACTCATATCATACAGCAGCAACAATAAAACAAGTAGTACAACAAGTAATGGACGAAAAAAACATATCAAAAGACTTAGCAGAAACATATGTATATGGAAGTGGATTAACAATATATTCAACAGAAGATTCTTCAATACAAGCAAGAGTTGAAGAAGAATTTGCAAAACAAAAATATCAAATATCAGGTAGACTAAAAAATGAAGATGGAACACTAAAAAATGACCATACACAAGCAGGAATGGTTATAATAGATAATCAAACAAATCAAGTAGTAGCAGTAGGCGGAAGTCTTGGAGAACAAAATTCAATAGGTTTAAATAGAGGAACACAAATAACAAGACAAACAGGTTCTTCAATGAAACCACTAGCAGATATAGCACCAGGATTACAAGAAAAAATAATTACAGCAGCAACTATATATGATGATGCAAAAACTGATTTTGGTGGAGGATACAAACCGGATGACTATAATACACCAAAAGGTTTAATAAACATAAGGAGTTGTATTAGAACATCACAAAACATACCAATGGTAAAAGTGATGGCTCAATTAACACCAAAAAAGTCTATTGAATATTTAAAGAAAATGGGAATTACAACATTAGATAATACAAAAGATGCAAATTTAGCGCTTTCAATAGGTGGTTTAAGTATAGGTATTAGTCCATTAGAAATGGCTGGAGCATATGCATCAATAGCAAATGATGGTGTATACACCACACCAACTTTCTATACAAAAGTTGTAGATAGTAGTGGAAATACAGTATTAACAGCAAACCAAGAAAAAACAAGAGTAATATCAGAACAAAATGCTTATATAACAAGGTCAATCATAGAAGAACCAGTAAAAAGCGGAGGAACAGCAACATATTGTGCAATACCAGGAATGGAAACTTGTGCTAAAACAGGTTCTACAGATGATTATGTAGATAGATGGCTATGTGGAATGACTCCATATTATACAGCTGCATGTTGGTTTGGATTCGACAATAATACTGTCCAAGAACCATTAAAATATGCAAATGGAACAGTATATAGTGTAGATGGAAGAAACCCAGCAGGACAATTATGGTCATCAATAATGAAAGATATTCATAAAGAATTAGAAAATAAAAACTTTAATACACCTTCAACAGGAATTGTTACAAAAACAATTTGCAAAGATACTGGAGGAGTTGCAACAAATACTTGTACAAATACATATACAGAATCATTTACAACAGATAATGTACCAGAAACATGCCAGGGACATGGAACACAAAAAATTTGTACAGAATCAGGAAAAGTTGCAAATGAATATTGCCCAGCAGATAAAGTAAAAACAGTATCATATGGTGGAGTGATACCAAAAGAACAATTAAAATTATGGAATACATTAAAAAAATCAAAAGTTTCTAGTGAAAAAATAGACGAAGTATGTACAATTCATAAAAAAACAGAAGAGAAGAAAGAGGAAAAGAAAAATGAAATAAAAAATGAAGTTGTAAAAGAAGATAAAAATAAAAATAATACAGAAACAAATAATACAATTAATAACAATAATGCTATTAAAAATGAAGTCAAAAATGAAACAACAACTGATAAAAAAGAAACAACTAAAAAATAATAAGTGGTTTCAAAATATAAATTGACAGTAAAAACTGTCAATTTATATAATATTTAATAAGGCAAAAACATTTTCATGCCTAAGAAAGGAGAAAAATGGACATATATTTTTATAATACATTAACAAAAAAGAAAGACAAATTCGAACCATTAAATCCAGATGAAATTAGAATATATTCATGTGGACCAACAGTATATAAAGACGCAACAATAGGAAATATGAGAACAAATATATTCCAAGATGTTTTAAGAAGAACATTGCGTTACAATGGATATAAAATAAAACATGTAATGAATATAACAGATGTTGGACATTTAGTATCAGATGGTGATGAAGGTGAAGATAAAATGCTAAAATCAGCAAGAGAAGAACACAAAACACCTCTACAAATAGCAGAACATTACACTAAATTATTCTTTGATGACTTAAGTGCATTAAATATAGAAACTCCAGAAATAGTATGTAAAGCAACAGAACACATAAAGGAAATGTTAGAATATGTTGAAAAGCTAATGGAAAATGGCTATGCATATGAAACATCAACAGCAATATATTTTGATATATCAAAATTAGATAAATATCCAATATTATCAAATTTAGATGTTGAAAACCAAAAAGCTGGTGCAAGAGTAGAAATAGATCCAGAAAAAAGAAATCCACAAGATTTTGCATTATGGATAAAGGCACCAGAAAATCATTTAATGAAATGGGATAGCCCATGGGGACCAAGTTACCCTGGATGGCATATAGAATGTTCGGCAATGGGACAAAAATACCTTGGAGACCAATTTGATATACATACAGGTGGAATAGATTTAATACCAACACACCATGAAAATGAAATTGCACAAAGCAAAGGCAAATGTGGAAAAATACCAGCAAGATATTGGTTACATGGAGAATACTTGTTAATAAATGGTGGAAAAATGTCAAAATCTTTAGGAAATGTTTATTTAGTAAAAGATATAAAAGAAAAAGGATTTGACACAATTGTATACAAATTATTCAGTTATTCATGTCACTATAGAAATAAATTAAACTTTACATGGGAAGGAATAGAATCAGCAGCTAAATCGTTAGAAAGATTGCGTAATAGCTATCAAATGAATTTAAATGGAACAGATAAATTAACAGAAGAAGATACAGAAAGATTATCGCAAATAGAAGAGAACTTCCATAAAGCAATAAATGACGATTTGAATATGCCACTTGCAATGAGCTTTGTTTGGGAAGCTGCTAGATTTGAAAAGAAAAATCCAGAAGTCGCAAAATTGCTTGCTAAATTTGACACTGTTCTTGGTATTAAAATAGATGAAGTAAATTCTAAAAAACAAGAAATACCACAAGAAATATTAGATTTAGTTGAACAAAGAAAAATTGCAAGAGAGAACAAGGATTGGGCAAAGTCAGATGAATTAAGAGATTTAATTAATCAAAAAGGATACAATGTAAAAGATACAAAAAATGGAGTAGAAGTAATCAAAATATGAAGAAAATAACCTTTGATTATAAAGAAAATATAGAATATAAAAAAGTAAAAGATAAAGTTAGAGCAATTATTTTAAATAAAGAAGGAAAAGCTTTAATAGTAAAATATGCTGGATTATATATGTTACCAGGTGGAAAGATAGATGACAACGAAACTAGGGAAGAATCTTTAAGAAGAGAAATATTAGAAGAATCCGGAATAGATATTAATTTAGACACAGAAATAAAACAATTAGAACCTTTTTTAGAAATAGAAACATATAACCAAAATTATTATGATAGAAAAGCTGGAAAAGAAATAAATAGAGTAAGAAAAACTTATTTCTATGCATTAGAAACAAACCAAAATATAAATTCTAATAAGCAAAAATTAACAGAAAGCGAAAAAGGAGAAAATCTTACTATAGAATTTTTGAATTTATCAGTAATAGAATATATGGTTAGAAATAATCAAACTGATAATTTTAGAAAATCAATATTTGATAGAGAAATTTTAACTACTATTAATGAATTTTGTAAATATAAACAAAACGAAGAAAATAAACAACAACAAAGATAAAATTTATATTAAAGGAGGAATAAAAATGGCAATATTATTACCAGGAGGAGCAGGATTTATAGGAAGTCACACTGCAGTAGAATTATTAAATAAAGGAAGAGAAATAGTTATAATAGATAACTTTTCAAATAGTACACCAAAAGCACTAGAAGCAATCAAAAAAATAACAGGAAAAGACTTTAAATTTTATGAAATGGACTACATGGACAGAGAAAAACTAGAAAAAGTATTTGAAGAAAACAACATAGAAGCAGTAATGAACTTTGCTGGATACAAAGCAGTTGGAGAATCAGTACAAAAACCAATAGAATACTACACAAACAACATTTCAGGAGCATTAGTATTATTAGACACAATGAGAAAATATGGATGTAAAAAATTTATATTTAGTTCATCAGCAACAGTATATGGAGAACCAGAAAAAATGCCAATAACAGAAGACACACCAACAGGAGGAACAACAAATCCATATGGAACAACAAAATTATTTATAGAACAAATATTAAAAGATATATACAAATCAGATAACACATGGGATATATGCATATTAAGATACTTCAACCCAGTTGGAGCACATGAAAGTGGATTAATTGGAGAAGAACCAAAGGGAATTCCAAACAACTTAATGCCATATGTAGCAAGAGTTGCAGCAGGAACATTAAAAGAATTATCAGTATTTGGAAATGATTACAATACACCAGATGGAACAGGTGTAAGAGATTATATACATGTTGTAGATTTAGCAAAAGGACATATAAAAGCATTAGAAAAACTAGAAAAAGAAAATGAAGGATTATATATTTACAATTTAGGAACAGGCCATGGATACAGTGTTCTAGATATGGTAAAAGGTTTTGAAAAAGCAACAGGTAAGGCAGTTCCATACAAAATAGCACCTAGAAGACCAGGAGATATAGCTACATGTTATGCTGATCCAACTAAAGCAAAAGAAGAATTAGGATGGACAGCAGAGAAAAATATTGATGATATGTGTAAAGACAGTTGGAATTATATAGAAAAGAGTCAAACTAAATAGTTTGACTTTTTTTAATATATAGACTATAATAATATATGGAATTTAAAGGGTTTGGAGGAAATAAATTGAAAGATTTTAAACAAATAATAGCAAAACAAATATCAAAAACAATAGATATAAATGAAGAAGAATTAGAAAGTTACATAGAAACACCAAAAGACAGTAAAAATGGAGACTATGCATTTCCATGTTTCAGACTAGCAAAAGAATTAAGAAAAGCACCACCAGCTATAGCAAACGAAATAAAAGAAAAAATAGAAGCAGTAGAAGAAATAGAAAAAATAGAAGTAGCAGGTGGATATTTAAATTTCTTTATAAACAAAACAATATTAGCTAAAGAAGTATTAGAAGAAATTTCAAAAGCTGAACAATATGGAAAATCAGAAATAGGAAAAGAAAAAAACATAGTAATAGACTATTCAGCACCAAACATTGCAAAACCTTTCCACATAGGACATCTACGTTCAACAGTAATAGGAGGAGCACTATACAATATATACAAATATTTAGGATATAATGTAACAGGTGTAAATCATTTAGGAGATTATGGAACACAGTTTGGAAAGCTAATAGAAGGCTACAAAATGTGGGGAAAAGAATATGACATAGAAAAAGACCCAATAAATGAATTAACAAAAATATATATTAGAATAAACGAAGCTTGCAAAAACGATGAACAAATATTAGAAAATTGTAGAAACAACTTCAAAAAATTAGAAGATGGAGATTCATATTGCGTAGAAATCTGGAAAAAATTCAGAGAATTAAGCTTGCAAGAATTCCAAAAAGTATATGATTTGCTAGGTAGCAAATTTGACTCATGGAACGGAGAATCTTTTTATTCAGACAAAATGACAGAAGTAATAGAAATATTAGAAAAAACAGGAAAACTAATAGAATCACAAGGTGCAAAAATAATCGATTTAGAAGACAAAGGAATAAACACACCATGTATAATAGAAAAATCAAATGGTTCTACAACATATGCAACAAGAGATTTAGCAGCAATATTATACAGAGCTAGAACATATGATTTTGACAAAGCACTATATGTAACATCATATGAACAAGTACTACACTTTAAACAAGTATTTGAAGTAGCAAAACTTTTAGGGTTAGACGAAAAATACACAAAAGGATTAGAACATGTATCATTTGGAATGGTATTATTACCAGAAGGAAAAATGTCAACAAGGGAAGGTAATATTATCAAACTAGAAGATTTATTAAATGAAGCCATTTCAAGAGCACAAGAAATAATAGAACAAAAAAATCCAGAGTTAGAAAATAAAGAAGAAGTAGCAAAAAAAGTTGGAATAGGTGCAGTTATATTTAACGATATGTCAGCATCAAGAATTAAAGATGAAGTGTTTGATTGGAACACAATTTTAAACTTCCAAGGAGAAACAGGTCCATATGTTCAATATACTTATGTTAGAACAAAAAGTGTTTTAGAAAAAGCAGGATATTTACCAAAAATAGAAGAGGTAAAAGTGGAAAATTTAGCAGATGAATATTCATTAGCAATATTAAAACTTATTTATAATTTTGAAGATGTATTAATTCAAGTAACAGATAAAAACGAACCATCAATACTTGCAAGATATTTAATAGATTTGGCAAAAGCTTATAGCAGTTTTTATAATGAAAATAAAATAATTGTTGAAGACAAAGATATTCAAAATGCTCGTATATATTTAACTTATGCTGTATCAGAAGTTTTAAAACAAGGAGCTAATTTATTAGGAATACAAATGCCAGAAAAAATGTAAAAAAAGAGGGATTCGGAGTGATAACTCCGTAATCCCAATTTTTATTTTTTCTTTTCGTCTTTTACAACTTCTTTTATAGCTCCTAAACTTGAAAGAGCACTAGTTGCTTCAAAAGGAATAAATACTTTATTAGCCTCTCCATCAGCAACTTTCTCTAAAGCTTCAAGTGATTTTAATTGAACTAATTTTTCATCAGGATCTGATTTCTTAATAGCATCATAAACCATTTGAATTTCTTTAGCCTTAGCTTCAGCAACTTCTTTAATAGCTTGAGCTTCACCGGCTGCTCTAGTAATTCTAGCCTCTTTATCAGCTTCAGCCTCTAATATAGCAGCTTGTTTTTTACCTTCAGCAATAGTTACAGCAGATTGTCTTTGAGCTTCAGATTCAAGAATTAAAGCTCTTTTATTTCTTTCTGCATTCATTTCTTTTTCCATTGCATCTCTAATATCAGCTGGTGGTGTAATATCTTTAATTTCAACTCTATCAATTTTACATCCCCATCTATCAGTAGCTTCATCAAGAACAACTCTTAATTGATTATTAATGCCATCTCTTGAACTAAATGTTTCATCTAAATCCATTTTACCAATGATATCACGAATTGTTGTAATTGCTAGGTACTCAATACCTTTTTTCAAACTTTGAATTTCATATACTGCTTTTGCAGGATCTGTTATTTGATAGAAAACAACAGTATCTATTGTAATAGTTACATTATCTTTAGTAATAACTCCTTGAGGTGGAACATCCATTGTTTGTTGTTTTAAACTAACCACACTTCTTACATGGTCAAAAAATGGAACAATAATTGTAAGACCAGCATCTGCAACTTTATAGAATTTACCTAATCTTTCAATTACATAAACCTCAGCTTGTTTAACAATTTTAATTGATTTGAATGCTATAATTAATATTATAACTAGTAATGCGATTAAAAATCCCATATTAAAATCCTCCTTTATATTTATATAAATACTTAAAAAAGTAATATTAATAACTAAATTTTATTTAAAACATGTATAGGTTTTACAATAGCTTTAACACCTTTTATCTCTAAAATTTCAACTTCAGAACCTTTATCAATAACTTGATTGTTTTCACTTTCAGCAGTCCAAACTTCACCATTAATTTTTATTTGCCCAACTGAATGAATAGGGTCTATAGTCTTAATTACTAAGGCTTTCTTGCCAATTATTGAATATACATTTGTATTAGTTTTTTTTACATCAGCAAATTTCTTTACAAAAGGTTTAGTTGCAAAAATTAATATTGTAGATGATATTACAAATATAGTAGTTTGAATTATTATGTTTGAAGTAAAAAAACTAACTATCATTGCGATTAAAGCTCCAATTCCAAACCAAAATATTAAAAATCCAACTGTTGCAATTTCTCCAACAAAAAATAAACCTGCAATAATTAGCCATACTTGCCACATAATAAAACATCTCCTAACTTGTAATGATTTTAACCACTACAATTATATTATACTATAAAATATCGGAAAAATAAAGCATTTAGAATAAATTTAATTAATTGACACATAGTCATTGTAATTTTGGCAAAAAAATGATATATTATAGCAGTAAAAACAAATAAAACATATATTATAAAAAAGATAAAAGAAAGCGAGTGTGAAAAATTGGAAAACAAACAAATCTTAGAAAACTTAGAAAAAATAATTTCAAAAGAAAGAATAAAACAAAATGAACCAATGAAAAACCACACATCATTCAAAATAGGAGGACCAGCTGAATTCTATATAAAAATAACATCAATAAAAGAGCTACAAAAAATATTAGAATTTGCTAAAAAAGAAAAAATAAAAATAACAATATTAGGAAACGGAAGCAATGTATTAGTATCAGATAGTGGAATAAAAGGAATAGTAATAAGAACAAACTTAAAAGAAATAAAAATAGAACCAAAAGAACAGAATAAAATAGAAATTACAGTAGATGATGCAACACCAATAGGATTTTTAGCACAAAAATTATTAAAAGAAGAAATAACAGGATTTGAAGAAATATCAGGAATACCAGGAACAATAGGTGGAGCAATATTAATGAATGCTGGTGCACATGGTAAAGAAATGAAAGACATAGTAACAGAAATAACAGCAATAGACTATAATGGAAAAATTCATAAATTTACAAATGAACAAGCAAAATTTACATATAGAAATAGCATATTTTCAAGTGGAAAATATATCATATTACAAGCAAAAATAATATTAGAAAAAGGAAATGCAAAAGAAATAAAAGCTAAAATGGATGAATACACACAATTTAGAAAAGAAAAACAACCAATAGAATATCCATCAGCTGGAAGTACATTTAAAAGAGGAACAGATTTTATAACAGCAAAACTAATTGACGATGCCGGGTTAAAAGGATACACAATTGGTGGTGCAAAGGTTTCAGAAAAACACGCAGGATTTATAATAAACACAGGAAACGCAACAGCACAAGATGTGCTAGATTTAGCAAAATACGTTACGGATAAGGTTTATGAAAAATTTGGAAAAAAGATAGAATTTGAAATCAAAATTGTCCAATAGGGACGGTTCTTTTTGGACATTTAAAACAATGGAGGGAATATATAATGAATGGATTTATAAAGTGGTTTGATTCAAAAAGTAAGCTAAAAAGGTGGATGCTATTAATACTAATAGGAATAGCATTAATATGTTATGGAACAGCAGAAATATTAGTATTAAAAGAAATGTCATTTGAAGAATTAGCAAAAATAATAATAACATTTGTAATTGGGGTAGTAGCTGTAATATTTGGATTAGTATGCTTAAATAAAAGAATATTAGAAATTTTAATAGAATCAACAGATGATAGAATGACTGATAAAAGTAATGTAAATGTAAAATCATTAATATTTAATAAAAAAGTATATCACCAAGGACCTAATATTGTTGTAATAGGAGGAGGAACAGGCTTAAATACAGTACTTACAGGCTTAAAAAAATATACTGATAATTTAACTGCTATTGTTACAATATCTGATTATGGAGAAAAAGAAAGTGAATCAAGAAGAGAGTTACAAACAATGCCATTAGATGATGTAAAAGATAGTCTGGTTGCACTTTCTAATCAAGATGAACAATTAGGAAAACTATTTAATTATAAATTTACAGATGGAAGATTAAGAAATTTAAAGTTTTCTGACATATACTTTAGTGCAATGAAAAATATAAATAAAGATTTTTCAGATTCAATAATAAAAAGTAACGAAGTTTTAAACATTGTCGGAAGAGTATTACCAGTCACTTTAGATGAAATGAATATAACAGCAGAACTTCAAAATGGATATTTAGTAACAGAAAAATCAAAAATTGCAGAAGTTGTTTATGATAAAGTAACAAAAATAAATAGAATTTATTTAAATCCAACAAACTGTAGACCAGCTCCAGGCGTTTTAGAAGCAATAAGAGAAGCAGATTGCATAATAATTGGACCAGGAAGTTTGTATACAAATGTTATACCAAACTTATTAGTAAATGGTGTTGCAAAAGCAATAAAAGAATCTACAGGGTTAAAAGTTTATATAAGTAATATAATGACAGAACCAGGACAAACAGATGAATATAGTGTTTCAGACCATTTAAATGCAATAATAGAACATTGTGGAAAAGGAATAGTTGATTATTGTATTTATGATACTGGAGAAGTTGTTCCAGAATACATAAAAAAATACAATCTAGAAGGACAAGACCTAGTAGATAGCAATGTTGATAAAGTAAAAGGAATAACATTTTTACAAAGAAATCTATCAATGATAACAGAAGGATGTATAAGACATGACCCAGAATTAGTAGCAGAATCAATTATTGGACTTATATGTGATGATTTAAAATATCAAGATAAACAAAATGATCCACAATTCTTAATGTTAAACAATAAACTAAGAGAAGATAAAAGAATAAATAAAATAAAAAAACAAATGGCTAAAGATGCTAAGAAAAATAAAAAAACAAACAAAGACAAACATAAAAAAAATAGTAAATTTAGCAATAAATACAGTGATAGAATACAATCAATAAAACAAGCAGACGAAATGATAAAACTTAAAGAACAAAAAATGAGAAAAGAAGCTAAAAAAGCAAAAAAGACGGCAAAAAAAGAAAATAAAGAAATTTTAAAAGAAAACAATCAATTTCAAGAAGATAAAGAAGTGTTGGAATTTAGAAAAGAATATGAAAAAAGCATGAAACAACCAATGACTACAAAAAGAGATACAAAAACACTTCCAAAAAGCCAAAGAGGAAGAAGAAGAAAAACACAATAAAATATAAGGAAGGATAAAAACATGGAATTTACAAAAGAGAATCTAAAATTAGAAGATGGACTAAAAAAGGAATGGTTAATAACAAATGGTATGGGAGGATTTGCAAGTTCAACAATTATAGGTGCAAATACAAGAAAATACCATGGATTATTAATAGCTCCATTAACACCACCAGCACAAAGATATTTAATATTATCCAAAGTAGATGAAAGTATTAAAATAGAAGATGTTAAATATGATTTATATACAAATATAGGAGAAAACTACATTTCACAAGGATATAAATATCAAGAAAAATTTGAAAAAGATAATTTCCCAGTATATACATACAAAGTAAATGAAACTGAAATATCAAAAACAATATGCATGGAACAAGGCAAAGAAATAGTAGGAATACAATATAAAATAAAAAACACAAATAAAAAAGCTATATTAACATTAGCTCCAATCGTTAATTTTAGAGACTTCCATTCAATGAGCACAGACCATGCTTTTGATGTTAAGCAACAAATAAATGGAACAAAAGTAAAACTAGTTATAGATGGAAACTCAAAGACACCAGTATATATGAATTTATCAGAAGGCAAATACATTGAGCACAAAAATGACATCTTTAAAGACATGTTTTATATAGAAGAGCAAAAACGTGGATTTTATCCAAAAGAAAATCATAGTGTTACAGGAGTATATGAAATTGAACTACAACCCAATGAGGAAAAAGAAATTTCATTTGTATGTGGATTAGAAGAAAATATAGAAGAAATAAATCTTAATGAATTAATTAAAAAAGAAAATGAAAGAATAGACAAAATAATAGAAAACTCAAAACTTTTAGAACATACACAAATTAAAAATTATGAAACTAAAGAAAGTAAAAAAGAAAATCCAATTGAAAAAAGTAAAAAGGAACTTACAAAAGAATTAATAAAAGCAGCAGATCAATTTATAGTATATAGACCAACATTTAGATTGCATACAATAATTGCAGGCTATCCATGGTTTTTAGATTGGGGTAGAGATAGTTTAATATCATTTGAAGGCTTATTATTAAAAACAAAAAGATATGAACTTGCAAAAGAAGTGTTACTTACAATGGTAAGAGACATCAAATATGGACTAGTTCCAAATGGCTACTCAGGATTTGATAACCGCCCACTATATAATAGTGTTGATGCATCTTTATTGTTATTTGAACAAATACAAAAATATATTAATTATACAGGTGACTATGAATTTGTAGAAAAAAATATTTATGATAAATTAGAAAAAATAATAGAAAACTACATTAAAGGAATAGACATAGATAATAACAATATTTATTTAGACAGTGACTTCCTTATATCATCAGGAACTGAAAATACTCAAAACACATGGATGGACGTAAAAACATATGGAATTGCAGCAACGCCAAGAAATGGAAAAGCGGTAGAAATAAATAGCTTATGGTACAACAGTTTAATGATAATGATAGATTTAACAGAAAAATTAAAAATCAATCAAAATGAAATAAGCAAAGAAGAATCAAATAAAAACCTAGTAAATGAAAATAATATAACGGCAGAAACAAACGAATATAAAGCAAAAATAAAAATATATAAAGACATAGCAAAAAAATGCAAAAAATCATTTAACGAAAAATTCTATAATTCAAAAAGGAAATGCCTATATGATGTACTTGGAGACAGCAGAATAAGACCAAACCAGTTATTTGCACTTTCATTAACATACCCTATAATTGAACCAAATTCAGAGATTGCATATAATATGATAAATGTTGTAGAAAAGAAATTATTAAACAACTACGGACTAAAATCATTAGCAAAAGGTGAACCAAATTATGTTGAAATATATGAAGGAGACGAATTTAAAAGAGACATGAGCTATCACCAAGGAATAACATGGACATGGCTACTAGGACTATACTTTGACTCTTTAAGAAACATGATAAAAGCAGAAAAAAGAAAAACATACAAAGCAAAATTACAAAACAAATTAGATGAATTTATTACCAAAACAATAAAGACATTTGAAAAAGAAATAAATCAAAGAGGATGCATAGGTAGTATAGCAGAAATTTATGATTCATCAAAACCATATGAACCAAAAGGCACAATTGCACAAGCATGGAGTGTATCAGAAATTTTAAGGATAGCCAGTTGGGACGTTTCTGATGGGACATTTTTGTCCAAAAAGAACCGAGGTTAAAAAATTTAAAACATCTGTCCCCAAAAGGACATTTTTGTCCCATCAGAAACGTCCCATTTGGCCCCATCGACATGAACCTAATGAGAGGAGAAAAGCAATGACAATAGAAAATTTAGAAAAAGAACTAAAATCAGGTCAACTCCAATCACTATATCTTTTATATGGTGAAGAGTTATATTTACTAGAAACCAACCTAAAAAAGATAAAAACACTATTTGGTGAATGCGTTAAAGGCATAAACTTTATAATGATAGATGAACAAAATGTGCCAGAAATAATTTCAGACATAGAAACACCAAGTTTTGGATATGAAAAAAAATTAATAATTGCAAGAAACACAGGATTATTCAAAAAAGAAGGAAAAAAGAAATCTGGGGACACTGCTAAACTAAAAGAAAAATTAGCAAAATACATAGAAGAAAATATAAAAATAATAAATGAATCCGTAGTATTAGTATTTGTTGAAGATGAAGCAGATAGCAAATCAACTTTATATACAGCTATAGAAAAAAATGGAATTGTATGTAAATTTGATTTTCAAAAACCAAATCAAATAGAACAAAGAATAAAGGCGATTTGCAATGCTTATAAAGTAAATATAGATTCTCAAACAATAAGATATTTTATTGAATGTTGTGGGACAAATATGCAAGATTTAATAAATGAAATTAGAAAACTAATTGAATATGCAGGAGAAAATGGAACAATAAAAAAAGAAGATATAGACAAGTTATCTATAAAAAAATTAGAAAGTGTAATATTTGATTTAACAGATGATTTAGGAAAAAAAGACATAACAGGAGCATTACAAGTTTTACAAAATTTAATATATGCAAAAGAACCTTTAGCAAAAATTTTAGTTACATTATATAATCATTTCAAAAAATTATATATAACAAAAATGGCAATAAATACTAACAAAGATTTAGCTATTAGTTTGAATTTAAAGCAAAATCAAATGTTTTTAACAACAAAGTATAAAGTACAATCAAAATATTTTAATGAAAAAGACTTAAGAAATATATTACAAGATTTATGCGATTTAGACTACAATTTTAAAAATGGGAAAATTGACTTACAAGTAGGAATAGAAACAACATTATGTAGATATTGCTCATAATTTTGTGAAAACAAAATTTTATGCAGACAGCATCAGATTTTATAGATACAAAAAATATAAGTAAAATGTATAATAAAACCAAATATTGATAAAAATAATACTAACATTAAAGAAAATTTGACAATTGAGAAAAATATTTTTATTGATAGGTGGTTTTTTTATGTTAAAAAATAAAAAACATATAGTTATAGCTATAATAGCAAGTATACTACTTGTAATATCATTAATAACAACAGGGATAATAATCTATAAAAATAAACAACAAAATGCAACCGTAGAAACGTTATCAAAATATGGATCAAGAGGAAGCGAAGTAACTCAGATACAGACAAAATTAAAAAGATGGGGATATTATTCAGGTAATATAGACGGAATTTACGGAACGCAAACAGTAAATGCTGTCAAATACTTTCAAAGAAAAAATGGGCTAACAGCAGATGGAATTGCAGGACCAGCAACATTAAAAGCAATGGGAATAATGACATCTTCAAGTTCAAGCAGTTCATCATCTAGTTATAATAGTAATTTAAATTTATTATCAAGAGTAATTTATGGTGAATCAAGAGGAGAGCCATATACAGGACAAGTAGCAGTAGGCGCTGTAGTAATGAATAGAATAAAAAGTAGTTCATTTCCAAATACTCTATCAGGAGTAGTATATCAATCAGGAGCTTTTGATGCAGTAAAAGATGGACAAGTTAATTTAACACCAGATTCAACAGCAAGAAAAGCAGCACAAGATGCAATGAATGGCTGGGATCCAAGTTATGGAGCAATTTATTATTTTAACCCATCAACTGCAACTAATAAATGGATTTGGTCAAGACCTATGACTGTAACAATTGGAAAACATAGATTTTGTAAATAAAAAATATTTATATATTATAAAATAAGGTACCATAGGATTAATAAAAGCAGTAAAGACCAATATCTATCAGAAGTTATTTCAATAGATCAAAACGGAAAGGAGTTAAAAATAGAAGATATCTTAGCTGATAAGAGAGTAAATGCAGACGATACTAACGAACAAGAAATGTTGGAAATATTATTTGACGCACTTACAATAGCTCTAAATAAATTAGAGCTAAGGGAAAAGATAATTTTGTTGTTAAAGTTATAGAAAACCTGTAAATAAAATTTGAAAAATTGGTTTAGATATGATATAATTCTAATGTTAAAGGTAAAAGTGCCTTTCGAAACAATTTCGGAGGGTAATTTTTAATAACCTCCGAAATAAATTATTAAAAGGAGGAATTACACACATGGACAACAAACTAGTTATTTTTGAAGAGGAAATGGCTATTTGCTATATGCTGGATAGGCGGAAAGCAAAAAATGCTATGAATGAACTTTCAAAAAAATTGCCAGCTGGAGCAATGGAAAAACTGAAACAGGAGGAAATTGACTTAAACTTAATAATAAGTGAGGCAAAAGTAATTAATTTTCTACCGCTAATAGAGAATAAGCCGTATATGCTACAATATACTCTAGAAGGCGGAGATGTGAAAGAACAGGCTGCAGACCAGTATGGACCGGAAATCTGTAACATGCTAAGCACAGTAATCCAAAAGGCAAAGGAAAAAGAAAGTAAAATTCCAAGTCAAATGAGATTATCATGGAAAAACCAGAAAGACGAAGGCAAATATTTGGAAAGGAAAGATGTAAAAACAACTTTTGAGCAACTAGCCCGATATGATCCATTGAATAATGATATAGAGAAGAAACTTCTAAGCTTAACTCCATACATTCAAGAGATTTATATTGACTGGGATGATAAATCAGAGGAGGTTGGAATTTATTATGTAAGTCTTTTGGAAGAAGATATGGCATGGTTGCATATATCCAAATTAAATAATATTTGGAAGACATTAAAAAGTATGTGTAAGTAAAAAGGGAACTAGTGCCGTTTTGTACGGCACTAGTTTTCTTTTTTTGCTCTATTGACTTTAATATAAAATGATAATATAATACAAAAAAGAATGTCCAAAAAGAACCGTCCCTTTTGGACACTTTTGGACAAAAGGAGAGAAATAAATAAAAATGTCAAAATTTGTACACTTACATATACATAGTGAATTCAGTCTATTAGACGGAGCAAACAGAATAAAAGATTTGCCAGTAAGAGCAAAAGAATTAGGAATGGATTCAATAGCGATAACAGACCATGGAGTAATGTTTGGAGCTATTGATTTTTATAAAGCATGTAAAAAAGAAGGTGTAAAGCCAATAATAGGATGTGAGGTATATGTTGCACCACGTTCAAGATTGCAAAAAGAGCCTGGAATAGACAACCATTACTATCACTTGATTTTACTTGCCAAAAATAATGAAGGATACAAAAACTTAAGTAAATTGGTATCTTTAAGCTTTGTAGATGGATATTATTATAAGCCACGTATAGACAGAGAAATATTAGAGCAATATCATGAAGGTTTAATATGTTTGAGTGCATGTCTAGCAGGAGAGGTAAACCAAGCTTTATTAAGTGGACAAAATGAAAAAGCAGAAGAAATTGCTTTATGGCATAAAAAAGTTTTTGGAGATGATTATTACATAGAAATTCAAAACAATGGAATAAGAGAACAAGTTTTAGCAAATCAAAAGTTGGTTCAATTAGCAAGAAAACTTGATATTCCACTAGTTGCAACAAACGATGCACATTATTTAAAAAGAGAAGATGCATATAACCACGAAGTATTGTTATGTATTCAAACTGGAAAAAGAATGAGTGATGAAGACAGAATGAAATTTGACACAGATGAGTTATATGTAAAATCACCAGAAGAGATGTCAGAATATTTCAAAGCATTTCCAGATGCAATTGAAAACACAGTAAAAATTGCAGAAGAATGTAATGTAGAATTTGAATTTGGACACACAATATTGCCAAATTATGATGTACCACCAGAATATCCAACACATTATGACTTTTTAAAAGAATTATGTGACAAAGGACTAGAAAAAAGATACGGAAAAAATCTATCAGAAGAAATACAAAAAAGAGCAGAATATGAATTAGGAATAATCAAAAAAATGGGATATGTTGATTATTACCTAATAGTATGGGACTTTATACACTATGCAAAAACAAATGGAATACCAGTAGGCCCAGGAAGAGGTTCTGGTGCAGGTTCTATTTTGGCATATGCAATTGAAATAACAGATATTGACCCAATAAAATATGGATTGCTATTTGAAAGATTCTTGAATCCAGAAAGAATAAGTATGCCCGATTTTGATGTTGACTTTTCAGATGAAAGAAGACAAGAGGTTATAGACTATGTCGCAAGAAAATACGGACATGACCACGTATCACAAATAATAACATTTGGAACAATGGCAGCCAAAATGGTAATAAGAGATGTAGCAAGAGTTTTAGACTATCCATATTCAGAAGCAGACACTTTAGCTAAAATGATACCAAATGAAATTCATATAACAATAAAAAAAGCATTAGAACAAAATAAAGAATTAAGAGACAGATATGAAACAGACGAACAAACAAAGAAAATATTGGACATAGCAATGGGGCTAGAAGGAATGCCAAGACAGGCATCAACACACGCATGTGGAGTTGTTATAACAAAAGACCCAGTAGATACATATGTACCACTTTATGTAAGAGATGGCCAAATAAACACCCAATACATAATGACAACACTTGAAGAATTAGGACTTTTAAAAATGGACTTTTTAGGATTACGAAACTTAACAGTAATCCAAAACACAATAGATATGGTAAAAGAAAATCATGGAATAGATGTGGAATTTGACCATGATATGTCAGATCCAAAAGTATATAAATTATGGCAAGAAGGAAACACATCAGGAATATTCCAATTTGAATCACAAGGCATGACAAACTTTATGAAAGAACTAAAACCAGACTGTTTGGAAGATTTGATAGCAGGAGTTTCTTTATATAGACCAGGGCCTATGGATCAAATACCAAGATACATCAGAGGAAAACAAAATCCAGGACACAATGAATATACACATCCAAGTCTTGAACCAATATTAAATGTAACATATGGATGTATGGTTTACCAAGAGCAAGTTATGCAAATAGTTAGAGATTTAGCAGGATACTCACTAGGAAGAGCTGACTTGGTACGTAGAGCAATGGGTAAGAAAAAACTTGATGTAATGGCAAAAGAAAGAGAAGTATTTATACATGGTCAAGTTGACGAAGATGGAAACGTAGTTGTACCAGGATGTGTAAGAAATGGAATAGACGAAGTTTCTGCAAATAAAATATTTGACGAAATGGCAGAGTTCGCAAAATATGCATTTAACAAATCACATGCAGCATGTTATGCAGTTGTATCATACAGAACAGCATATTTAAAAGCATATTATCCAGCAGAATTTATGGCAGCAACTTTAAATAGTTATTTAGGAAATTTGGACAAAGCACCTCAATATATTGATGAGTGTAAAAGACTTGGAATCCAAATACTAAAGCCAGACATAAACAAAAGCTTTGAAAAATTCACAGTAGAGGTTAATAAATCAGAAGCGGTTGGCAAAATTCGTTTTGGACTTGGAGCAATAAAAAATGTAGGAACAGTACCAGTAGAAAACATAGTAGCAGAAAGAAAAGAAAATGGAGAATACAAAAGCTTTACAGATTTTTGTGAAAGAATAGCAGAAACACAAGTAAACAAAAAATGTGTAGAAAGTCTAATAAAAGCAGGAGTATTTGACGAATTTGAACAAACAAGAGCAACACTATTAGCATCATTTGAAACAATAATGGACACAATTCAAAGTGGAAAGAAAAAAGGATTTAATGGACAAGTATCAATGTTTGATATAGGAACAGAACAAGAAAAAGAAGAAATGGAAAAACAAAAATATCAATTTGAAGAACATCCAGAATTGCCAGAAAAAGAGTTATTTTCAATGGAAAAAGAAATGCTTGGAATTTATATTTCAGGACATCCACTTGAAAAATTAAGAGAGCAAATTATGCATTCAACAAATATTAGCAGTATAGATTTGATACAAATAAGTGAACAAAATTTAGCAAATAATACTGAAAATAATGCAGAAGGCAGTATAGAAATGTCAAATGCACAAATAAAAAATACTAAACCTAAATTTGTAGATGGACAGAAAGTGAAATTTGCGGGAATTATAACATCGATAAAAAAGAAATACACAAAAAATAATAAAATAATGGCATTTATTACAATAGAAGATTTATATGGAACTGTTGAAATAATTGCATTTGAAAATGCAGTTATAGGAGCGGGAAGAAGTTTGGTAGAAGAAAACATTGTAGTAGTTGATGGACGCTTAAGCATTAGAGAGGAACAAGAACCAACTATAATAGCAAATGAAATTAAAGACTTAGGCGAAGAAAAGCCGAAGGTTGTAACTTTTGATATTACTGATTTTACAGAAGAACAAAAAGAAAAATTAAGATGTGCCATTAAATACTTTTCAGGAGATAAGAATAATATGAATGTTCAAGTTAAAATTGGTGAAGATATTAGACCTTGCGGAGCTATTTATTATAATGATGAGATTAAGAAAATTTTTGATGGGATAAGTGAGTAAGAAACTTGAGGTTCCAAAATGGAACATACTGTAAGAAAATGTGGAAAACCACAATGTACAAAAATAAAGCGTTAGTTAATAATACAAAAAAATCAGATTAATGTTGGAATATCTAGTTATAACCTATTGACAAGTTGTGTAATATAATATAAAATACAAACAAAAGTTTAGATACAAAAACAAAGGTTGTGACCAAAGTTGAATAATATAGAAAATTTAAAAGATTTAATTATTTACCAAAGTCAAAATAATGAAAATATATCAGTAGAAGTTTTATATAATGAAGAAGATTTCTGGTTAACTCAAAAATCAATGGCTAAATTATTTAATGTAGCAGAAAATAATATTACATATCATTTACAAAACATTTTCAAAACAGGGGAATTAAATGAAAATCGAACTACTCAAAAAATTAGAGTAGTTCAAATAGCTTTTAAAAGTCTTATCGTTCATATAAAATTTCATTCCTTTCTCACTTCATTCAGAGGTCGCAGTTCGCGACTTCAAAACTTTTCAGATATCTATATTTGGTCTATACTTCTCAAGCCACATATTAACCTGGCATAGATAAGCCATCAATTGAGGCCCAGTCCTTGGGTATCAGAAAACAACACGAACAGTCAACTGTTGATACTGTGAGAAAAAGAGAAAAAGTACAATCTGCAAAAATGAGCTTTTTTATAAAAATAATATAAAACATATGTGATTACTAAAATAAAGTGTTAGTTAATAGCACTTATTTTTTTATATATTCATTGTAATAATTTGGTATTTATGATAATATAAAACAAAATTAAGAAGTATAGAAAGAGATAGATATGAAAACAATTAAGAGCATAGATTTATGGACAGAACAAAATGAAAACCATTATGAATGTTTTAATGGGGCCTTTGTTGATGGATTTGAGAACAATAAAATTGCATTTGATGAATATAAAATAATAAAAAACTGTAATTGTATAATAACTGTTAATAATCCAAATATCAATATAAGTAATAAACACAATGCTATTGTTTTTTATAAAGACAAAAATCCTGTTAGATTAATGGTTATAAATAAAAATACAGATATTGATAAATGTATAAAAATAGCATTAACTCAATACTTTGAAAATGAAACACTACAAGTTTTATATGATAATTTACAAATCAAATCATCTATAATAGATATAAAAGAAACACCGATTTTTAATAATGCTGATTTTATTAAAGAAATTGATGTCGGTTCTTGTGATAGATGGAATCTTTTATATAATATGTTAAAAGGCAGCTATACAGAAAGCAATACGCAATATGGAAATTATCAAAGTGATAAATATGAGTTTATTCCAAATATTTTTATAAAATATGAATTAACAACAGATACAGAAAAATTTGAAATAGAACATAAATGTGCTTTTATAAATACTATAGAAACTAGAATAATTCCAATACAAGAAAATTCAAATTTGACCAAAAAAGAATAAGTTAAAAATATAAATATTTATAATATTTAAAAATATATTAGATAGGAGATTTTAATGGAAGAAGAATTTGCCAATAGAATTAATTTAAATACAGATTTAAGTAATATTTCAAAAATAATATGTAATAAATATAACTTAGGAGAATATATTTCAGATGCTGTTATTACAGTAGGATATGAAGATTTTAATTATACACTTGAAACTACTCAAGGAAAATATTGTGTGAAGGTGTTTAATAAAGAAAGAACAGATATAGAATGTGAAAAATATATTGAAAGAATTGAATTAGCTTCAAAACTTAATATTAATACTCCAAAATTATATAGAGTTGATGAAAAAAGTGAATGTAACATAAAACTTGAGAATATTAAATACAGATTGTGTGTATTTGATTACATAGATGGAAAAAGTTTCTATGATCTAGGCAAAATACCAAAGCAAGATGAAATAAACGAAATAATAAGACAAATGGCTATAATACATAAAGCAACATTACAATCAGATTTTATTTATGATAAGTGGGCTATTATAAATTTTGTAAAAGAATTTCAAAATAAAAAACAATATTTGAACGGAAATGATTACAAAAAATTAGAAGAACTATATAATAGATTTTTTCAGGTGGATATAGAAAAATTACCAAAAGCATTTGTTCATGGAGATATTATAAGTACAAATGTTATGAAAGATAAAAATAATAAATTATGGATTATAGATTTTGCAGTTTCTAATTATGTTCCTAGAATTATTGACTTAGCAGTAAGTTCTTGTAATTTATGTTTAGATGCAGAAAACAAAGAAAATACAAAGAAAAAAGTAAAAATGATTTTAGAAGAATATCAAAAATATAATAAATTAACAGATTATGAATTAGAACAATTTCCATTATTTTTTGATATTGCAAATGCAATGGGAATTTTACAAATTAGTCATTTGAATACCCTAGGAGAATTATCTGAAGAAGATAAATTTTGGTATGATGAAAGTGAAAAATGGTTAGAATTTAGCAATGAAGAATTTTGGAAAGATATTTATGTAAAAAATGATGCGAAAGACAATTTATAAATTATGAGGTGAAATAATGAAAATATTAATAGCAGGATTTAAAGGAGATGATAACTCCGCAAAAATATTATTAGACCATATAAAAAAAATATGTAATGAAGATATTTTATATTTGGAAAATGATTTTGAAATAAGTAGTAAACAAATAGAAGAAAAATTATTAGAAAATTATGATAATGTTTTGATTTTTGGTCAAAAACCAAATACCACAAATATTTACTTTGAAAATAATGCTATCCTAGAAGGAAAAAAATTAGTAACAGATTACTATTATGGTGCTTTAAAAGAAAAGTTAGAACAACATGCTTACAAAGTAATGAGTTCATATGATGCTGGAAAATATTTATGTAACAATGTATTCTTTAGAGCATTAAATTTTAAACAAAAAAATAATTTAAAATCAAAAATTGCTTTTATACATATTCCAACTATTGATAATATTGAAGATATGAATCATTTATTAAGTTCTATAAAAAATTATATTGAAACTTTATATGAGGAGGAAAAATAATATAAAACATATAATGATAACTACAACATTTGATAATAAAGAAAAAAGTGTTTACGAAAGAATTAAAGATTTTATAGATAAAATAAAATTACAAGATAAAAATGTTTTAATAGTTACTCATGGCGGAGTATCAAGAGCAATATATTGGTATTTTAATGGAATACCTGAAAATGGTAATTCATCAAACATTAATGAAAATTGTAAAATATATGAATATGAATCACTATAGATTTATAGTAATTGACAACAAAGAAATATATAACGATTTACTTAAGAAATTAGGAGGTAATGATGAAATTAGGTGATGTAGATTTAAATAATATTAAAGTTAGTATTTTTGATTTTGATGAAACATTAGCAATTCATAAAGATAAAAATTTTACAAAACATCGTAGTGAAAGTGAGGAAAGTTTTACAAATTGGTATTATAATGCTTATAAAAATCCAAACAAATTTTATGATGAAATAGAACCTTGTACAAAATCAGAAATATTGTATAATATTATTAATAATTTAAGAAATAAAAAAATTAAAATGTATTGCCTATCTGGAATGAAATTTTCATTTCATTTAAAAGCAAAGCAAACATTTATAGATAAATATTATGGTAATGATATTGAAGTTATATCAACTTCAGAACAAGAACTAAAACTTAAAGGCATAAGAGTACTTGCAAAACTTAATAATTGTAAATTAAATGAGATTTTATTTGTAGATGATAATTTAGATGTTATTGCATTATTAGAAAAAAATGGCGTAAAAGCAATACATGTTGATAATATAAGTTAGGAGAATGAAAATGAATACATCAGATTCATAGTAATTGATAATAAAGAACTATATCATTGCGGAGCATCACTTAAAGATTTAGGAAAGAAATGTTTTGCAATTTCTAAAATAGAAGATGCTGAATATATTAAAAAACTTTGTGAAATATAGTGACAGAAAATCGAACTACTCAAAAAATTAGAGTAGTTCAAATAGCTTTTAAAAGTCTTATCGTTCATATAAAATTTCATTCCTTTCTCACTTCATTCAGAGGTCGCAGTTCGCGACTTCAAAACTTTTCAGATATCTATATTTGGTCTATACCTCTCAAGCCACATATTAACCTGGCACAAATAAGCCATAAGTTGAGGGCCAGTCCTCGGGTGTCAAAAAATAACACGAACAGATAAACATTGATACTGTAAGAAAAGAAGAAAAAATACAATCTGCAAAAATAAGCTTTTTTTATAAAAATAGCGAAAAAATAATATAAAATAAGTGATTACTAAAATAAAAAGATAATAATGCAAATTCTGAATATTAATTTAATAAATAGATATAATAATAATCACTTCGCAAAAATAAAAATATTTATTTTTTTCGAAATGATTACTATAATATATTTGAGGTGAATAACTATTATGAAATTAATAAAGAGAGAATAACATTATTTATAGGTAAAACATATGAAATACAAGTGTATCCATTTTCTTTTAAAGAATTTATGAAATACTTTAATTATGAGAATGCACAAGATGCTTTTGAAAAATATATTCTTGAAGGAGGAATGGCAGGTTCATATATTTATAAAGATTTAAATAAGAAGATATGATATTCAAGGGAAAAGATACTTGTCATCTGTGGATAAATATTATTTGGTAGATCAAACTTTTAAATATGCAAAACTTGGAACTAAAAATATGATTTAGCCAATTGGCTTTTAAAATAAGTGTTAGTTAATAGCACTTTATTTTTTGCACATTTATTGTAATAATTTTATATTTATGATAATATAAAACAAGATTTGAAATATTGAATAAAATATAGGAGAAAAACATGAATGATGATATGAAAATGATTCTTTTTTCTGATTTACATTATTTAGATGATAACCATAAAGAAAAAACAAATCGTAAATTAACTAAATTGGCTATACCTGTAATTGAAAAATTAATTTATGAAATTAACCAAAAAATAAAACCTGATATATGTGTAAATTTAGGTGATTTAATTGAAGATACAGAAGACTACAAACAAGATATTATGAATTATGATTTTGCATATACAAAATTAAAAGAAATAAAATATCCATTGTATTTTGTTGTTGGTAATCATGATTTAAGGTCTTTAAATAATGAAAATGAACTACTAGAAATATTAAATTACGATAACTTAACATTTTCAATAGATGTAAATAATTATCACTTAGTATTTTTGGGACTTAACATAAATAACAACCTAGAAAATAATGATGGAGGAATTAATAGAACAAATACTATTTCTGAAAAAGACCTTAAATGGTTGAAATATGATTTAAATAATACAAAATTACCAATACTTATGTTTTGTCATTATGGCATTGCAGAAGATAATATGAATGGAAATTGGTGGTTTTCAAAAGATAGTGAAAGAGCCTTATTAAAAAATAGAAAACAAATAAAAGAAATAATAAAAAAACATAATGTTTTAGCAATTTTTTCTGGACATCAGCATTGGACAAAGAAAATAAACGAAGATAATTTAGATTATTATATTATAGGTTCTCTTACAGAAGACATCAATAATAATGGTATTCCAGATGCAGTATATTATGTGGTATCTCTAAATGATGATAATATAGATGTTAAGGAACAACACATTAAACTTTAAAGAAGAGGAATAAATATATGAACGAAAAATTTAACTTTATAGATGCAGTAAAAACTTTATTTAAATATTCAAAAAATAATAAAAAACTTTATATAAAATCAGTAGTATTTATGATTTTATTTACAGTATCAGAAATGCTATATAAGACATTCATATCTAAATTTTTAGCAAATATGGTAAATAAAGAGTTTGAAATAGCATTTAATTTAATAATACTATGTGCGCTTTTTAGAATATTTGGAATAACCTTTTGTCATAATCAATACAGAAAATGTGGAATTATTGCTGGAGAAAAAATTAGTGCAAATTTGCAGGAAAAATTATACAAAAAAATAATGATATTATCTTCAAAAGGATTTAAAAACATAGGAACAGGAAAAATCTTAACCATTATAAAATCATGTGAAAGCAATATGGTTAAGATTATAGACAGTTTATTACAAGAATCAGCATATGTTTTTAGTTCTTTTGTAATGCTAATTGTTATTTATATCATTGACTATAAACTTGCACTTGGTATTACATTAATATGTGGTATTAGTTTATATTTGTTTAAATTTGAATTATCAAAATCAAAAAAATCATTAAATGACGAATATAAAACGACAGACGAATATACTAAACTTATTTATGAAACAAGCAAAGGGATAAATGATATAAAGGCATTGAATTTTGAAGAAAAATGCAATAATATATTTTACAATAATATCGAAAACTTAAAAAAAACAAGAACTCATCGAAGATTATTGGGAAAAACGATTAATACTTCTAAATGGACAGTCAGAACAATAATAGAATCTTTACTATTAATGTATATACTTAAGATGATTCAATTAAATGTTTATTCAACAGAACTTGCTATGTTACTTGTAACATATATGGACAATATAATAGATGATGTATTTCATAGAATAATTGAACATGATTTTGAAATTGCTGAATTCACAGCCAATATAAAAAGAGTTAAGGGTATACTAGAAAGTGATGATACAGAAAAATTTGGAGAAGAAAATTACCAAATAAAAGGACAAATAGATATCGAAAATTTATCATTTAAGTATGATACTTCAAAAAATGATGTTTTAAGAAATATAAATATTTCAATAAAACCGCATACGCAAAATGCAATTGTTGGACTTAGTGGAGTGGGGAAAACAACGATATTTAAATTGTTAACTAAAGAATTAACGGATTATACAGGAAAAATTGAATTTGATGGAATTGAAATTAATAAGTTAAATAAAGAAAGTTTTAGAAAATCAATTTCAATTGTAAATCAAGAACCTATTTTATTTAATATGTCTATAAAGGAAAATTTATTAATGGCAAATGAAAGTGCAACAGACAAAGAAATTATAGATGCTTGTAAATTAGCCAATATAGATTTATACATAGAAGAACTGCCAAATAAATACAATGAAATAATTACAGAAAATAGTACAAATTTTTCAGTTGGTCAAAAGCAAAGATTAGCTATTGCAAGGGCAATTTTAAGAGATACACCTATAATTTTGTTTGATGAGGCAACATCTGCACTAGATAATTATAGTAAAAATAAGATAAAAGAAACAATGAAAGAGTTGGCACAAAATAAAACTATAATAATAATTTCACATACTCTAGATTTAGTGAAAGATTGTGATAATATAATTTATATCGAAGATGGACAAATACTGGAAAGTGGAAATCATAATACTTTAATTGAGGAAAAAGGTAAATATTATGAATTAATAAATAACAGTATTTAATAAATGAAAGAAGATAGCTGGATATTGTATTTGCAATAAAGTAAACAATTGTAACAAATAAAAGGTTGCAATTAGCGACCTTTTATTTATAATTCAATTTTAGGCTGATACTTTTCAAGCCACATATTAACCTGGCACAAATAAGCCATAAGTTGAGGACCAGTCATAAGTTGACCAAACCATGGACGAGAAAAAGCAGAACCGTCAGTATTCAAAATCTCCAAAATATAATCACGATTAAGAAGATTATTAATAGGAGCATTCTTATCCTTCATAATATCAGAAAGCATACTTTTAACTTTAGCCAAATAAGAAGGATTATGAGTTTTAGGATAAGGAGACTTTTTTCTATCAACAATTTCATCAGGCAAGAAATCCTTACAAATATATCTAAGTAACCCTTTTTCACGACCATTCAAAGCCTTAATCTCCCAAGGGATGTTCCATACATATTGAGCCAAACGATAATCACAAAAAGGAACACGAAGCTCAAAACCGTTGTACATAGCCATTCTATCAGAACGATCCAAAAGGGTTTGCATAAACCAATTTAATGTAAGATGCGAAATCTTTCTTTTTTCAGCAGTTTCAGGAGAATCTGAATCCAAAATTTCAACTTCCGACAAACTCTCATTATATCTGTAATCAATATAACTTTTTAAATTAACTTTTTGACCTATCACAGGATTTAAAAGTCTTTGCCTTTCATCAATAGCGATAGACCAAGGAAAAGTACCACTATTTAATGCATCTTCACGGAAAAACCAAGGATAACCACCAAAAATTTCATCAGCACATTCACCAGTTAAAGAAACAGTCATTTCTTTTTTGACATTTTTACAAAATAGTAACAAAGAAGAATCAATATCAGCCATGCCAGGCATATCACGAGCAACCATAGCATCTTCTAGATATTCTGCAAGTTCAGGAGTATCAATAACAATTTGATGATGATTTGTGTGTAAATCCCTGTTCATCAAATTTATATAATAATTATCTGAATTAGGTTGAAAATCACTTTTAACAAAGTTTTTATCATTATCTACATAATCAATAGAATAAGTATCTAAAGGTGGTAAACCATTAGCCTTACAATAATCAGAAGCAAATTTTGTAATAATACTTGAATCTAAACCACCAGAAAGAAATGTGCATAAGGGTACATCAGAAACGAGCTGTCTAGTAATAGCATCATTCAACAAAAATTTGACCTTCTGACAAGTAGTTCCAAAACTATCTGTATGTTTTTCAGATTTCAATTTCCAATATCTTTCAATATGCAAACCATAACTATTAAAAGTAGCACAATGAGCAGGTTTTAACTCATAAATATCTTTAAAAACAGTAGTACCAGGCGTATGGGCAGGACCAATACCAAACAATTCACAAATACTTTGATTATCCAAAACCTTTTCAACCCCAGGGTATTCAAACAGAGCTTTGATTTCAGAACCAAAAATTATGCTACCATTTTTAATAGTATAAAATAAAGGTTTTACACCAAAATGATCGCGAGCAATAAAAAGCTCTTTTTTCCTGCTATTCCAAATAGCAAATGCAAAAATTCCATTAAGATGATGAACAACATCATTTCCATAATAAATATAAGACTTTAACAAAACTTCAGTATCACAATGACCATTAAAAGAAAAGTCATTTGCAGATAAAGTTTCTTTAAGTTCTTTAGTATTGTAAATTTGTCCATTATATACAATTACATACTCACCATAAGAATATTTTTCAACCATAGGTTGTTTGCCACCGCTCAGGGTCAATAACTATCAAACGTTTATGACCTAAAGCAATATTTTTATCTATGTAATATCCATTTTCATCTGGACCTCTTTTTGACAAAGTAGAATTCATATTTAAAAGAATATTTTTTTGAGAAGAAACATCATTTTTGAAATCAGCAAAACCAACAAAACCACACATAAGAATAAAAACCTCCTAAAATTAATATTTTTATAATTATAGTATATGCAATTTTTCTTAAAAGTTGCTTTTAAAAAAATAATGTGATAAACTAAATGTGTAGTAAGAGGAGATGAAAAAGATGTACTTAAAAAACATAATAGGACATTTTAAAGTAATAACAAAACATAGATGGGTAGTGTTTAAATTATGTTGTAAAGTTGGTCAACCATGGAGAGGCTTAGTTCATGACCTTTCAAAATATTCACCAACCGAATTTTGGGAAGGAGTAAAATATTTCAATGGAAAGCATTCACCAATAACAGATTGTAAAAAGGCAGAAGGATATTCAAAAGCATGGCTACACCATAAAGGTAGAAATAAACATCATACAGATTATTGGGTAGATTTAAGTGCACCTGATAAAACACCTATAATTCCATATCCATATGTTGCAGAAATGATTTGCGATAAATTAGCAGCAGGAATAATTTATAAAGGAAAAGAATGGACAAAAGAATATGAATTACAATATTGGTTAAATGAAAGAGATAAAACACTTGTAAATGACCAAGTAGAAGCATTAATAACTGAAGTATTTACACAAGTAAGTGAAGTACGGAATAGATAAAACCTTAACAAAAGCAAATGTAAAAAAATTATATAAAAAATATTGTATAGATTACAATAAAAATAGCGAAAAAATTGATGTAGGTTAAAAATTAAGACAGAAAACAGTTGACAAAACAAAAAAATACTTGTATAATTTTATAGTGCAAATAAAACGATAAAATTTCAAATAGATATAAATAATATATCTTTAAGCAAGGGGGGAATAGAAATGGCACAACCAAAAAGAAGATGGTCAAAAGCAAGAACACATGCAAAAAGATCAACATGGAAAAAAGAAGAACCAAAATTTGCTACATGCCCAAATTGTCATGAACCTGTAATGCCACACAGAGTTTGCTCAAACTGTGGATATTATGATGGAAAACAAGTAGTAGCAAAAAAAGAAACTGAAAATGCATAAGTTATATAAATAGCACTAAGGTGCTATTTTTTCTTTTTATAATTATAAGAAAATTCTTCGAGCTTCCATATAATATAAATACGTTGAACAGAAATTTTCAAAGCAATTTTGTTCTATATTAGGTAAAAATATATGCAATGTAGCATATATTTTTTTGGACTTTTATTGACATTTATAATTGATAATTGTAAAATATAAAATGATACAGGAACAGCCTGCAAAAATGCAAAAGAAGGAGGATATTTAAATAAAGTGTACTAAAGATAGTATTTTTAAGACATACTATAAATATGAAAAAATTAAAATACGAGGGAGGAAAATTATATAATGTTAAGTAAAAAAATTAAAACTAATAATGGTATAACACTTGTTGCCCTAGTAATTACAATTATTATATTGTTAATTTTGGCGACTATATCAATACAATCGTTAACAAATACAGGATTATTTAAAAAAGCAAATGAAGCAAAAGAAAAGACACAAAATGCAGCAGAAAATCAAGCTAAAACCTTAAATGAATATGAAGATGAGTTAAATAAATATATTTCGGGAACATCTAAAGTTGAAACAGATTGGACAGGAAAAGTAAATAAACCAAAATTAATGACAGGAATGACAGC